>Ga0315284_10001278_pt1 | contig 35837 bp, 30 predicted proteins | sample YL17G09_16_MG_FD_203696 | JGI IMG/M metagenome (GOLD analysis project Ga0315284, IMG submission 203696) | Sediment microbial communities from Yellowstone Lake, YNP, Wyoming, USA - YL17G09_16 | ecosystem: Environmental > Aquatic > Freshwater > Lake > Sediment | place: USA: Wyoming | collected...
ATCCTTGACAACAAAGCCCTCAAGGGAGAACGTACCCGGCACCGAAGAAACAGGGTGATGCCCCGTTTTTCCGATTGTGGTCAAACCCGTGTCGCGCCGATCGCGGCGGGGAGGTTGTCATGAGCATCAAATGGATAGTGGTCGTCCTGTCGGCCATGATGTGGGCCTGCGGATGCACCAAGACCGAGACCATCGACGCCTCCAGCGGCGCGCCGAGGCAGATGAACGCGGCGCCGGACCTGGTGGCGCAATCCCGTCCGCCGATCCCGGACGTGCCCATGCCGGTGGGCTTTGAACTGGACCAGGGCAAGAGCCGCAATTTCGCCGCCGCCGGTCAGCGATATGTCGATCACCTCTACAAGGGAGGCAGCGACAAGTACGCCGTCGCCCGCTTCTACAAGCGCCAGATGCCCGTCAGCCGCTGGACCCTGGTGACGGATATGTTCGCCCAGGGCAACATCACCCTCGATTTCGAAAAGCAAACCGAGCGATGCCGCATCACCGTCTATGACGGAAGCCTGCTGCATCCCACCAAGGTCAAGGTCCAACTGTGGAGCTTCGGTAAGGTCACGACTCCCAGCGGGTCCGTGGAAGGAAATCAGTAAGAGCCGGCAATGAAATCACAACGACGCCACGAATTGCAGCATAACGTCTTGGACGCCGAGATTGCCAAGGGCGTCCAATATGCCAGGAGCCACCGGACGATACTAAGCTGGGGCGTGGTCATCGCGGCCGTGGCGCTGCTGGTGGTCTGGCTGGCCGTCGGGCACGTCCGCAAAAAGGGCTTGGAGGCCCAGAGGCAATACGAGCGGCTTACGATGGACGCCGAGATCACCGAGGCCGAGCAGATGGATGGGCTCAAGACCCTCTCCCAGGGAAGAGACAAGCGGTATGCCGCGCTGGCGCTGGTCCGCCTGGGCGATGTGTACGCCATGCAGTTGCTCGGGGCGATGGGCATGCCCGCCGCCCAGCAGGGTGAGTTGGCGGAGATGGCGGCAGGTTTCTACCGTCAGGTGATCGACAGATATCCGGACCAGAAACAGGCCGTCGCCGAGGCACGCCTGGGGTTGGGCAAGCTCAGCGAGTCTCGAGGCGACCTGGCCGCGGCGCGGGAGCAATACCAGGCCGTGCTGATGATGACCGAGTTGGCCGGTCGCCCGGTGCTGGTCCGGGCACAGATGGAGATGCAGGGACTGGAAGCGATCCGTGGTCCCATTCGCATGGCGACGACGACGTCCGCTCCGGCCTCCGCGCCCGCCACCGACAAGGTGGCCAGCCGGCCAGCGCCCCAGCCCGCCGCCAAGTAGTGAAGCGCATGGGCCCCTAATCGCGATGGGAGCGGTTTTTCCCGGAAACCTTATTTACAGACCGGTGGTTTCGGGATAGATTTTGGAGCCTTCGAACATACCGGCCGCCTTGGTGGGCGGCCGACAAGACACGCCGCCTTCGGCGACACTCCAGGGGAGTGCCCGAAGAGCAGGAGGCAATCACGAATGGCAGACTTACAGGCATTGGCAGACGCAGTGATCAAGGGCGACCGCAACACTGTGGTGAAACTTACCCAGCAGGCCCTCGCCGAAGGCGTCCCCCCCCAGGACGTCCTCTACAAGGGCCTGGTGGCCGGGATGGACGTGATCGGAAAACGGTTCAAGGCCAACGAGGTTTACGTGCCCGAAGTGCTCATCGCCGCCCGCGCGATGAAGGGCGGGATGGAAGTCCTGGAACCGAAGCTCAAGGCCGCCGGGGTGCAGCCCATCGGAACGGTGGTCCTGGGCACGGTCAAGGGCGACCTGCACGACATCGGCAAGAACCTGGTGGGCATGATGCTCACCGGCGGCGGTTTGAAGGTCGTGGACATCGGCATCGACGTGCCGGCGGAAAAATTCGTCGAGGCGTGCAGGAGCAACTCCGCCCAGGTCTGCGCCTTGAGCGCCCTGCTGACCACCACCATGCCGCAGATGGCCATCGTGGTCAAGGCGCTGAAGGATGCCGGCGTGAAGGTCAAGACCATCATCGGCGGCGCGCCGGTGACCCAGAACTACGCCAACGAGATCGGCGCCGATGGATACGCCCCCGACGCCGCCAGTGCCGTCGATGTGACCAAGAAGCTCATAGCCTGCTGATGCCAAAAAGCTGCGCGACGGGTATCATCGGCCCGTGACCGGTCGAGCGACCGGTAACGGGCCGTTTTATTCGCCGCCCGATGGCGGACGCCGTGAGTGGATCCATGTCGGACAAACCAACCAGCCGGGAACCGCTAGAACCGGAACCATCCGCAGGCCGGGACGACGGCCTGGAGGTCGTCGAGACGTCCGTTGAGGCAGAGGCCGACGGGCTGGAGCACCTGCGGATCGACATCCGCCGTGTGCTGCCGGGGCGGCGGCTGGACAAGTACCTCGCCGGTCGCCTGGGAAAGACCACCTCGCGGACCGCCCTCCAGCACTACATCCGCGAGGGCAACGTCACGGTCAACGGAAGGATCGTCAAGCCCAGTTACGTCATCCGCGCCTCCGACATCATCGACATGATGCTGCCGCCGTTTCGGCCCAGGGAAATCCCCCCTGAACCGATCCCCCTGGCGGTGGTCTACGAGGACCACGACATCCTGGCGATCAACAAGCAGGCCGACCTGATCATCCATCCCGCGCGGGGCAACTGGACCGGCACGCTGGTCAACGCCCTGGCCCACTACTTCGCCACCAACTGGCGCGACATCGCGGAACTGCCCACCTCGGGGGAGGTCAACCGGCCTGGCATCGTACACCGCCTGGACCGCAACACCACGGGCATTATGCTGGTGGCCAAGACGGAGTTGGCCCTGTGGCGCCTGGGCAGGCAGTTCGAGCTGCGCAAGATACACAAGACCTACACCGCCATCGTGCACGGCCTGGTGCGGCTGGACGAGGACGTCATCGACGCCCCCATCGGAAAGCACCCCAAGATCCGCGAGAAGTACGCCGTCAACCGGGATACCGGACGGCCTTACGGCGTGACCGGAAAGGAGGCCATCACGCGGTACAAGGTTCTCCAGCGGATCACCGGCGTGGGGCCGACGGCGGCGGCGTTTTCCCTGGTGGAGCTGTATCCCCAGACCGGGCGGACCCACCAGCTTCGCGTGCACATGAGCTACATCGGCCACCCCATCGTCGGCGACCGGATGTACGGTGGCGGGCCGATCTATCGCAGCCAGCTCCAGGGCCGTCCCGACGTGGCCGAAGGCCCACTGATCACTCGCCAGGCCCTTCACGCCCACACCATCGAGTTCCATCATCCCCGTACCGGGGCGCCGATGAAACTGGAGGCCCCCTGGCCGGAGGACTTCACCGCGACGCTCAAGGAGTTGCAGGAACTTTCCCGCCCGGTATAATGCACTCCGCGAAAACGGGCGATTAGCTCAGTTGGTTAGAGCGTGCGGATCACACCCGCAAGGTCACAGGTTCGACCCCTGTATCGCCCATTTGGCTCTCCGGGATCTTCCGATAGTGTTTTTCACCGTCGGCGCTGGGCCTGTGCCTGGCCCATGAATGGATCCGATGTCATGATGTTGGGAATCATCCCCGAAAGCTCCTACCACCAGTTGTTGTCCCATGGCCCATGGCTGTTGTGGACCTTGGCGCTAGTGGCGCTGGTGATCCTGGGCGCGGCGGCGGACCGGGCGGTATGGGCGGCGGTGCGGTTGGCGGCTGAGTTGGGGGTCTCACGGATCGCCATCGGGGCAACGGTCGTCTCCCTGGGCACCACCGCGCCTGAGGTTTCTGTCTCGGTGATCGCGGCTATGAAGGGGCAGGGGGGTCTGGCTTTGGGTAACGCCATTGGTTCCGTCATATGCAACACGGCTTTGATATTCGGTTTGGGCTGCGTCATGGCGCCTTTTGTATTTGATCGGGCGGGATTGCGGCGGCAAAGCTCCGTTCATATGGGCGTCATGGTCTTGCTGGTCGGCATCGTGTTGATCCTGGCGATTGTCGCTGGGTCAGTGCGTGACCTGCGGCTGTCGCGGGGCATCGGGGTGTTGTTTATGGCGTTGCTTGGAATCTACATGTACCTGAGCATTCGTTGGGCGCGCAAGGGCTTGGCGGAGGTGGAAACGCCGGAGCTTCCCGATATCGCGGACCTGCGGGCGCACAAGATACGTCAGACCGTGGCCAGCTTCCTGGTCCTGGCGGCGGGCCTGGCGGTGGTCGTGGTGTCCTCGGATGCTCTGGTTGGATCAGTGGTCACGTTGAGCCGCCACTATGGGATGCCCGAGGAGGTGTTGGCATTGACGCTGGTGGCTTTTGGGACTTCCGTTCCGGAATTGGCGACGGCGATTGCCTCGTTGCGTCGCGGCCATGGGGAACTGATGATCGGAAATATCCTGGGGGCCAATACTCTCTGCATCCTGTGGGTGACGGGCGCGTCGGCCGCAGTGGAACCGTTAGGTGTTCCGACGACCTTTTTCTTCCTGCATCTGCCCGTGATGGTCCTGGTGACGGGATTGCTGACAGCCTTCATCTTTCTCGGCGGGAATCATTTCCGGCGATGGCAGGGCGGGCTGCTGCTGACCGTCTACACCGGATACATCGCCGTCCTGACTCTCCATGCCGCCGGATCCCAATAGCGACTTTCCGATGCCCTCCTTTGTCTTGCCCCGGGACCGCCGGGCCGGTACGTTGGAGGAAGCTGAACCAGCCAGCGGTTTTTGACCGATAACATCACAACCCGCCGCATCGGATAACCGGCGGAGACATCCCATGCCGGAACAGAACGAACAACTAAGCCGCACCGGCCAGCAAGCCCATGGCGGCGGCACCGCGACCACGGGCGGGTTTGGCCTTACCAGGACCGATTGGCGGATTCTGATCGCCGTGTTCCTGCTGGCCTTGGCCGTGCGAGGCGCGTACCTCTGGCAAAGCGCCGCGAAAAACCCCACCTTCTACGTTCCCGTCGTGGACGCCGAGACATACCACACGATGGCCTGTGCACTGCTGGGGCGGGTGACGTCGGATTCGTCCTATGCCCTCCAGCGCGAGGTCGACGCCACGCACGCGGGCTTTTTCTGGCAGCCGTTCTTCTACCCGTTCTTCCTGTCGGTGGTGTACTTCTTCGCCGGGCCTTACATCCTGGCGGCCAAGATCGTCCAGATGGCCATCGGCGGGGCGACCTGCTCGCTGACGTATCTGTTGGGGCGGGTGGTGTTCTCCCGCAAGGTGGGCGTCGTCGCGGCCGTCATCGTGGCCTTCTACGGCCCGCTGATCTTCCTGGAAGGCGAACTGCTCGGCGAAGGCTTGGCGACGTTCTGGTCGCTGGTGCTGATCTTATTGTTCTTGCGCCTGCGCGGGGCGCGAAGTTACTGGACCCCGCTTGCCGTCGGATTCTTCGGGGCCGTGGCGGTGCTGACTCGCCCGACGTTCCTGCCATTCCTAATCGCCGCGTCGATCTGGGCGGCCTGGGTGCTTTATCGGGCCGGGGGGTGGAGCAGGCTCCTGCCGGCCCTGTGCAACGGTTTGGCGGGGTTCATCATCGTGGCGTTTCCCGTGGCCTGGTTGAACTACAGCAGGACGGGCAACTTCGCCATCCTGCCGTCCTCGGGCGGGATCAATTTCTACATCGGAAACAACCCGGACGTCTCCAAGACTCTCACCATCCGCCCCGGGTGGGCCTGGGAGCAATTGACCACCTGGCCGGAACGGGAGGGCATCCGCGGCGACGCACAACAGCAGGCGTTCTACTATGGGCAGGTCCGCAAGTACGCCATGGATCAGCCGCTGTCGTTTGTGGGCGGGATCGCCATGAAGGCCGTGCGGTTCCTGTCCGGCCGGGAAATCCCGCGAAACTACGACGTTTATGCCTTTGGTCGCTGGTCGTCGCTGCTGGCCGCGCTGGTCTGGAAGGCCGGACCGTTTGGTTTTCCCTTCGGCCTGCTGCTGCCGCTGGTCGTGGCGGGGGTCGTCTGTTCCTGGCGGCGGATTCCGGTGGTCCTGGCGTTGTTCATCCTTATTTATTCCCTCGGCGTGATCATGGTGTTCGTCACGGGGCGATATCGCGTCCCGGCGATACCGGCGATGTCGGTGATCGCCGCCGCGGGGGCGGTGGGCCTGGCGGACCTCCTCCGCCGCGCGCGGTGGGGGCGGCTGGCCATGATGGTGGCATGCATGGCCGCCACGGCGGTGGCGGGAACCGTACCGGGGCCATTTCCCGAGGAGCAGGGCTGCTATGAGGCGGAATTGTATTTCGACCTGGGTATCGTGCATCGCCGCATGTCGCCCCCTCGTTACGCCAAGGCCGAGGAGTACCTCCGCAAGGCCGTGGAAATCAAGAGCGACTATGTCGATGCCTACAACGAATTGGGCAACATGCGCGCCCTGCAAGGCGACCTGGCGGGGGCCTATGTTCACTATCTCCGCGCCGCGACTTTGGACCCCACGCACGCCAAGGCGATCCATAACGTCGGACTGATGGCCCTGAAACTGGGGCGAAACGACGAGGCCATCGAGCGGTTCCAGACGGTCCTGGCCCTCAACCCCCGTTCGGCCAAGACGCACTACTTCCTGGGCCAGGCATTGATCAAGACCGGCGACGGTCCGCAGGCCGTCGAACATCTCCAAAAGGCGCTGGAACTGCTCGATCCCGCCACCGACGGCCAGCACATCCTCCAGGCCCACCAGTTCCTCGCCGACGCCCTATCCAAGGTCGGAAGGTATTCCCAAGCCGTCGAGCAGTACCGCCTGGCGCTAAAGACCAATCCCGACCATCTTGGCGCGTTGGAAGGGCTTGCCTGGCTGCTGGCCACCTGCCCGGATGCGTCCATCCGCAACGGTCCCCAGGCCGTCGGATTGGCGGAACGCGCCGCCGTCGCTTCCGGTGGAAGGGGCATCACCCTGGACGTGCTGGCCGCCGCGTACGCCGAGGCAGGGCGGTTTACCGACGCGGTCAACGCCGCCGGAAAGGCCCTGGCCATCGCGGAGATGTCCCCCCGGCCTGGCGACGCGGAGGAAGTCCGCGACAGGCTTCAACTCTACCAGTCCGGCCGACCTTACCGGCAAGGAGATATGGAGCCTAGCTCCCAGCCGGCTGCTTCCGGCATATCACAGTGAAATCGTTGGGCAGGTAGTCCTCGCGGATTTCGCAGAGGCAGCCCAGGGACGACACCAGTTCGCAGACCTTCGCGGGATCGTAGTAGAAACAATGGCCGTGTTGCTGTCTGGCGCGGTGATGCAACAGGTTGAAAACGACGGTTTCCCGGGCGATCTCCAGCATCCGTTCCAGGGCGCGGGGCAGGAATTCCATGTTGTTGCCCAGGCGGAGGTTAAAGGTTCCCGAGCAGAACACCACGTCGAAGCTGGCCGGTCCGAAGGAATTCTCGGCGAACACGTCGGCGTGCATGAACCGTCCGGCGGGGTGCCTCCGCCGCGCCGCCAACACCATCTTCTCGATGAGGTCCACGCCGGTGTATTCGACGGCGATACCGCGTTTGTGGCAGTAGGCCCACAGGTCGCCCAGCCCGCAGCCCACGTCCAGCAGCAATTTTCCGGCCAAGTCCACGTTGCGGAGGAGCACCTCGAAGCGGGCCTGCTGGCTGGCGGCGTCGGACCAGTCCAGGATGTCGTGTGGCTCCCGGTCTTCGGCGATACGGGGTTCGTAGTGGGCGTGAATGGCCTTCTTTTTGCTCATGGGGCTGCGGTCGGTTCCGGGTAGACCTCCGCCCTGGCGATCACCTGATTATAGAACTCCCGCCCGCCCAGGGCGATGCACCAGGGCAGGATCGCCCCGCGGGAGTCCCAGTAGTCGATGTCCCTGGCCTGCCAATCGCAGGCGATCTGTCGCAACATTCGGTCCAGCAACTCGGTCTGGAGGGCCTTGACCCGCTTCCAGAGGTCTCGAAGCTCCGGCGACTTGGGGTCGGTCGAGGCCAGTTGCCTCCGGCGGGCATCCAATTCGGCGATTTGGCGGACCGTCGCGGGGCAGTTGGCCTCCTGCCAGGCTTGGCGGCCTTGGGGGGTGCGTAATGACTCCAGACGGTCCGCTGCCACGGAGGCGATTGCCTGGTACTCTTGTCCCAGACGCCTGGCGGGAACCTCACAGGTGCCGAAGTATCCTCGCAGGTGTTCGCTCAGCGCGACGACCGTGTCAATTTCCTTCAACCGCTCCAGCAGGCGCAGCCGTACCCTTACGATCGGTTCCAGTTTCCCGCCCAGCAGACCGGCGGCGGCCAGCTTGGCCTCCAGGGACCGTGCCGCGGGCATATAGAGGGAACCGCGATACGGCAGTGCCAGGGGCCGGCCTTGCTCGCCCATGCGGACCTGGAGGACCAGCAGCAGGGCCTTTCCCCCCAGGCATTCCACCCCGGCGGACTTCAGGTCGTCGCTGGCCAATCGGCCGTCATCGGCCAGCGGGAAGTCCCTGTCCTCGATCCGCAATCGCCGACCCGCCAGGGACACGCCGCAGCGGAGGCAGCGTCCGTCGCGGCGAAGCGTGACAAAGAAGGGCAACTCGCCGGCGCGCGTGTTCAGCGGTGTAAGGTCGGAGGCGGTTTCCGCCAGGGCCTGGTTGTACAATTCCGCCGCCTGCTCGTATCGTGAGCAGAACATCGCCAGCAGTTGGGCGCCGGGCGATCCGTCCCGCGCGGCCAGCAGGGACGAAAGGAAGTCGATCCCGACGGATTCTCCGACGTATCGCCGCAACCAGGCATGGTAGACGTCCACCAGCCTTTCCTCCGACGCCCGCGCGATCATCTCCTCCAGGCCGCGACGCTCGGCGACGAACCACTCCCTCAGCCGTTGGCGCGAGGTTTCCTGGGGAAAAGCGGCGTCCATGTCCGCGCGGGCCTTGTCCAACAGCTCCAGAAGAAAGGGCGCGGTCTCGGCGACGGTCAAGTCGGCGATGGTACGGTGGTGTTGTGGATCGTCCACATAGCTGCTTGCGACAAGCTGCCAGTTGTCGGAGGGGGAAAACTCTTCGTAGAGGTCGTCCACCGTGCGATTCAACCGGCGAGCCAGGACGTCGGTCGCCAGACCGGTGAACTCCTCCCAGCGGCGAACCTCCACGGGCAGGCGGCCCAGGAATTCGCTGTAGAACATCGCCGCGCCCCAGTCGGCGCCGCCGCTATGATGGAACCGTTCCCTGGCCAGTCGCAGGCCGTCCTGGCCCGGTACGGCGCCCAGCGAGGTGAAGGCGATATCCACATCCTCGATAAAGTGTCGCACGCGGCGGCCCGCGGCCGTCAAGGCGTGGAGTTTTGGGATGACATCCCAGAGGCTGTGGCAGTTCTGGTCGATGCTGAACATGGACGGGTCAGTATAGCCGCCTTGGGCTGGACTCTCGACGGTCTGCCGCCGGCGGGGTCATCGGCGAACCTGGGTGGCGGGGATCGGAGGGGCCTGCAAGGCCCGCTCGGCCAGGTCGCCGTGGACCGTCCCGTGATAGAGAAACCGAACAACCGTCTCCAGGCACAGGTCGGTGATCTCGCCGCCGTCGTCGATGCCCAGGTAGATTCTCAGCACGTCGCCGCTTCGGACTCGCACGCGAATCGGTTTTTCCCCGGTGAGATAGTCCCGACCCCATCCGAATCGCCGCGCCGCCAGGATGGCCGCCGCCGCTGATCCGGTGCCGCAGGCCAACGTCTCGCCCTCCACGCCGTATTCGAAGGTCCGCAGGGCCAATTCCCCTTCTCCCAGCACCTCCACGAAGTCGGCGTTGACGCCGCGCGGGGCGAACCGCTCGCTTCGCCGCAGCGCCAAACCGTCGCGGGCGACGTCCACGGCCTCGACGTCCGGGACGTAGGTGACCAGGTGAGGCACACCGGTGACGATGTAATCGCACTTCCAGGTCGCCCCGCCCGCCACCACGTCCAGGTCCATCCGGGCGTCTTCCGGAAGGGGGATGCAGACCCGCATGTAACCGTTGTCGGAGGGCTTGCCGATCACCACGCCGGCGGAGGTGAGGATCTTGATCTGGCTATCGTCGATCCATCGGTTGTCCATCGCCCATCGCGCGAAGCAGGCCGTACCGTTTCCGCAAAGGTCCGCTTCCGACCCGTCCGGCTCGAAGAACCGCACTCCCAGATGGGCGGCGTGTTCGATCTCGCTGCCGGTGGCGAAGATCACCCCGTCGGCGCCGACGCCCATGCCGCGACAGCACAGGACGCGGGCAAAGTGCCCGGCCCGCTGGGGGGAAGAGAGAACCTCGTCGAATCGACTGTTGCGATTATCCAGGCAGATGAAATCGTTTCCGCTGCCCGACAGTTTGGCGAAGTCAATGGTCTTATTCATCCACAACACCCCTCCGGCGTCGCCATCGGCGCTGGTCGGGGCGGACCCATGCGCCGGAAGCGGCCAATCGAGGTTAAGAAAGTATAGCCGCGGGCAGCCAAGGATTCCAAACCGACCTCCCGGTGCGCGGGGAGCCTAGGTTTTGTCCCGCGGGTCGACTTGAGCGGTCGGGTACCGTGGGACCTCCATGCGGCCGCCAACCTGGGCGATCGCGCAGAGCTTCAGCGCCTGTTCGACGGGCATGTCCACCGCGCGGGTGTGCCTGGGATCGACATAGATAGTCATCCCGCCGAACATGTAGCTGTAGGGCAGGTACACGGCCACCTTGGGGTGATCGGGGTTCTGGCCGATTCCCGGCGGCCGGTCGTTGGTCAGGATTCCCAGCAACGTCACGTCGCCGCCCGGCGGGCGATATTCGACGACTCGCCCCATGCGTTTGGAGTCACCACCGAACAGACCCATCAGGTCGCGCACGGACTCGTAGATCGTCTTGACGCCCGGTACGCGGGCGATGAGCCGCTCAAAAAAGTTCAGCAAGGAGCGGAACAGCCAGAATCGCGTCAGCAGTCCCACCAGGTAGATCCCCGCAAGCACCGCCACCGCGCCGACACCCGGCCAGATGCGGACGTTGAAGCTTCCGATCATCGAGGCGCCGAGGTTCTCCAGCAGGACGGTGATCCATCGGATCACGTAGATCGTGACGCCCAGGGGGATGATCACCACCAGGCCCGTGAGGAAGATGCTGATGTGCTTTTTCATGGCGATAGTTTTCCCGATCGTTTCAGTAGAGGGCGGTCATTCCTTGGCGGAGACGCCGAAGGACGCCAGCGCGGCCTCCTTGTCATCGGCGAAGGACAGCATCTTGTCCAGCCGGGTGACCTTGAAGGCCTTGCCCAGGTCCGGGCGGATGCCGCACAGGACGACCTTTCCGTCGATGGCCTGGGACTTCTTATGCAGCGCGATCAGCACGCCCAGCATCTGGGAGGTGAGGAAACGCACCTCGCTGAAGTCCAGCACGAGCTTGCGCCGGGCCTCCCGATCGACCAGATCATAGAGCTTCCTGCCGATGGTCTCGACGACCACGGCATCGAGGATCGACACGGAGCGGAAAGTTACCACGCACACGCCGTTGATTTCCGAGACAACCAGGTCGTTGGTTGACATGAATAGCCCTTTCCACTGCCCGAGGCGTGTCGCCCCGGGCGGTTCGAACGCCCATTGTACGCAAACCACCTCCGAATGGGGACTCAATTACATGCTCCCACGCAGGCAATCGGAGGGATTGACTTTCCGGGGCGGGACGCTACAGTACTGTCCCGGCGGGCAGGCAAGCAGCCCGAAGATCGCGGCCGTGGCGGAATTGGCAGACGCGCAGGCTTCAGGTGCCTGTGTCCGTAAGGACGTGAAGGTTCAACTCCTTTCGGCCGCAATGGTGTTTTTCGGGGCGAGTCCAGTCCCGAAGTCGGAATTTTTACACTTCGCGTAGTCAATGAAACACTTCGTGTGAGGTTTGGCCTGTTCCCTGGCAGCAACCCGCCGCAGGCGGGTTGCATTGGCAACGCGATGATCAAAAAAAGCCCTCAGGCACCGCACCTGAGGGCTTGTGGTTTATGCGGGTTTCTCAAGGGAATCGCCGCGTGGCGACCTCTCAGCGAGACTGCTCCTCGCTGTGGCTGGGTTCGTCCTCCCGCGGTTGATCCTGGGTCTGCGTTTGTTCCTGTGGCTGTTCCTGGGTCTGTTGCTGTGACTGGTCTTCCTGCACCATGGGGAGGCCCTCGCCGGAGGGTTGCTCCGCGGGGGCGGTTTGGGGCTGTTCCTGCACGGCGGGCTGCTGTTGTTCCTGGGGGGCTTCAGCCGGCGTGTAAGGGCGGACGCGGATGATGGGCTTGGGCGGGGCAAAGATTTTTCCGGCCGCGTCGATGACCACGATTTCCTCGGCCTCGACGATGTAGCGGACCAGGTTACGGTCCAGGTGTTTCTGGCCGAAGACGCCGATGGTCATGCCGCGATACTGGCTGAGGTCCACCGCGCCGCTAACGCACTGGACATAGGCGGACACCTGTCCGCTGTCGGGGTCCACCAGGATGTACCGCTTGGGTCCCACGGCCCCGCCGGGGAAGACCGAGCTTTCCGCCAGCACGCCCTTGGCGGCGAAGGTTCGCACGGCTTCGGGCGGGGGCGTCTGCTTCTGCAACTCTACCCATCGGGCATCGTAGTCCTTCTGTTGCAGGTCAGAGGTCTTGGCCATCTCGCGGACGGCCTGGAGTTCGTTCCGTTCGATCATGGCTTCCTGGATGAACTTGCAACGGATGTTGATGTACGTCTTGAGCCGATGGTCGGTGGTCGAAATCCCCTGGTAGCGGGCCAGCAGCGCCTGATAGTCGCGCTGCTCCAGTGGTTTGGCGAATTCCGCCCGCAGGGCCTTTTCCGCGGCGCGGAAGGAATCCGTCGCCGACGCGCCGCCGGTCTTGGGCAGGTCGGTGGGAACCGTCGTGGGCAGCTTGTCCTTCTGGGGGACGACGACCGTATCGACGGGCCGTGTCGTCGCGGGACGCGCGGCCGCCCCGGCGGTTTCCAGTTCGGAAGGCCCGGCCTGGCCGGCGGGCTTTACGTAATGGGCGGAGATCCAGAAAAACGCACCGGCGGGCGGGACGATCTTGTAGTAGTCGCCTAACTCGCCAAGGATTTCCACCTTGTCTCCGGTGGTGGTACGGCACTGAATTGCCCAGAAGTCCGTCGTGCGCAGTTCGCCTCCGGCGCGGACCCAGATGTTGTCGGTGTTGACCAGACCGCTCCTGCCGTCCTCCTCGGCCTGCACATAGTTCTTGCGGATGACGCTGAAGCAACCCTTGGGCGGTTGGATCTTCAACCAGCCCTCGGACTTGCCCACCACGTCGACCTTCTCCGGCGAGGAGATCTGCGCGCAGAAATAGGCGGTCTCTCCCGGACCGGATCGCACGTAAACGTTTGTGGCGGTCACCACGCCGACCCAGGCGGCGACGGCCTCCCCGGCCGGTTGCGTGGCGGCAGGCTCCGCCTGCCCATAGGCCGACGCGGCAAGGACGACCAGGCACACGGACGCTAGCAGTTTCGTGCTCATGACATGCTCCTTCCCGATAGAAGCATAAGCGGCTAAGGGTTAGGCAACCCCAGGAACGTTAGCATTTCGCCCACGGCGTGTCAACTACCGCAAGTGGAGTTTGTCGCGATGACACGAAAGGGAGCGGATCAGCAGGGCAGGCGGACGGTAAAGGTCGAACCCTCCCCGGGGGTGCTGGCGACGGAGATTTGCCCGCCCAGGCTCTCGACGGCCTGGCGGCAGAAGGCCAGTCCCAGCCCGTGTCCCTGGGAGGCATCCTCATCGTCGCCCTTGGTCGAGAAGAACGGATCGAAGATATTTTCGAGGTGTTCGGGGGGGATGCCCACGCCGTTATCCCAGACGGATATCTCGACGGTCTTGTCGAGACGTTGGGCGGAGATTTCGATCCGGCGCGGACCGGGCTTTTCCAGCACGGCGGCGCGGGCGTTGATCAGCAAATTCAGGATCACCTGCTGAAGCTCGGCCCGCGAGGCCGTCAGCGTCAGTTCGGCGGGGACCTTCACGGTCAGGTCGATGCAGTCCCGCCTGGGGTCGCGGGCCATCGCCTCGATGGTTGCTTGTACGATTTCGGCCAAGTGGAGACAAACGGATCGTCCGGTGTCATCCCTCGCCAGGCCCAGGATGGACTTGCAGATGCTGGTGGCCCGCTGGCCTCCCTCCGCGGCGCGGGTGATGGCCTTTTCGACCAGCGCGGGGTTCTTGCGGGCCATCTGCGCGTAGTTGATGATCGGGGTAAGGATGTTGTTCAACTCGTGGCTGACCATGGCGGTCATCGTGCCCACCGTGGCCAGGCGTTGCGACTGGCGGAGCTGGCGGCGCAGGGCGGCCACCTCCTTGGTGAGACGATGCAGCTTTTCCTGCTGGGTTTCGTCTTTCTGAGAGGCAACGGTGGTCACGTGAGCGTATCCTCTTGTCAATCAGGCGAAGGTGGACTATGTAAGGACGACGCAAGCGTCCATGTGAACCATCGGTCCGCCGGCCCGATAACTTGAGCGCGCTTCGCGGCCCGATCGCCGCCACCGGAGAGATATGACGGTCATCGCACAGGGTATCGACATGGTGGATTGTTCCCGCCTGCGCGAGGTGATCACTCGCCACGGGAGGCGATTCCTGGAGCGGGTGTTCACCCCCCTGGAGTTGGATTACTGCCAGGGCCGCAAACGGGAAATCGAACACCTCGCCGGACGCTTCGCCGCCAAGGAGGCCGTCTTGAAGCTCCTGGGCACCGGATGGGGCAAGGGCATCTGCTGGACGGACATCGAAATCCGCAACGCCCCCTCCGGAAAACCCCAGGTGCGACTCTCCGGGCGCTGCCGCCAGATCGCCGACCAACTCGGCCTGGCGAATATCCTCATCTCCATCAGCCACATCGAAACCCACGCCATCGCCTCGGCCATCGGTTGCACGGGCACGCCGATGGTGAAATGACCGGACCGGGCGGACCGGAGGTTCGTGGCGAGCAAAGGTAGAAGGGTCGTCAAGGACGAGCAATGTCCGGTGAAGCCAACAAAGAAACAAGAATGACCCGTCGTGAACGCGTGAAGGCAGCGATCGCCCATCGCCGGACCGATCGCGTGCCGTACTGCATTGAGTTCACACCCGATGGAAGCCAGGTGTTGGCGCCCCTGCTGGGCGGCCGGACCTGGGAGGCTTTCGTCGACAACGATGTCCGTCGGGTACAGCCGCCCTGGTGGCAGTGGCATCAGTTGGGCAGCGACTGGAGCGGTCCCGACATACCTCGGACCAGGCCCGGCGTTCTGGGTTTCGGCAGTTATGAGGAACTCATCGGCAACCTGGAGCGCATCCGCGAACAAGGGGACCCTTACATCCTGGCCACGTTCTATGGCTCGCATTTTGAGAAGGCGCATTTTGCACGGGGGATCGAGAACTTCCTGGCCGACATGGCAGCCGATCCAGCCTGGGCCCGAAGGTTCCTGGCCGGGATCGTGGACCGCAATATGGTGATGCTGGAGGCCATCCTGTCCCTTAAGGAAATCGACGGCGTGCTGCTGGGCAGTGACTGGGGCACCCAGGCGGACCTGATGATCTCCCCGGACATGTGGGAGGACATGATCGCCCCGGGCGAACAGCGGGAATATGACTTCATTCACGCCTTCGGGAAAGATGTGTGGGTGCATTCCTGCGGTCGGATAGAGAAAATCATCCCTCGCCTCATCGAAATGGGCCTGGACGTGCTCAATCCCGTCCAGCCGGAGGTGATGGACATCGCCATGCTCAAAGCCCGCTTCGGGGACCGGTTGACGTTTTGGGGAGGGATCAGCACCCAGCGGACCCTGCCGTATGGAACACCCGAGCAGGTCAAGACAGAGACGCGTTCGGTGCGGCGGATGATGTCCCAGGGCGGGGGGTACATCCTAGGCCCCGCCCAGCAGATTCAGGCCGACGTGCCCGTGGCAAACATCCTGGCTTTGCTGGAAGTCGCCAGGGAAGACCAGGACTAGGCGCGCCGGACAATCATTCTGCGCATACGTCGGCGCGGTTGCGGTGGGTGGAAATGGGGGCAGAGTGTTTTCTGCGGAGTCGGCCTGAGCCGCAAGGCAAGGCATGAGGCAATGCCCCGTGTGCCGCCGATATTCTTACCGAGCCAGCAGCCATGGTGGCGGAGGCTTGATGGATTCCCCAGTCCGGATATGGTACGGTGCGTTGGCCACTGGCCCGGCGTGATTGGGCTTTTGGGGTGAGACGATGGGTATTCAGTTTAGCCCGGATCTCTGGGAGCGTGTCAGGGACGTCTACGGGCGGTGGTGGTCCGGACAGCTCGAACGGCCGGTGATTAACGTCACCGTCCGCGGCGTGGACCCAGGACGAGCCGAACCCGCCCTGCCAAGCCGTTCTGTAACAGCGGAGTATGCCTTTGACGTCCCGGCGGAGGACGTCGTGGACCGCTGGGACTACGACCTGTCCCGCCGCCGATTCCCCGCTGACGCATTTCCGCATGTATGGCCCAACTTCGGCCCGGGCGCCATGGCGGAGTTTCTCGGCGCCCGAGCGGAGGTCGGCAACGATACCGTATGGTTTGTCCCAAACCGGCATGTGCCCATCGAGCAGATGGAGCTGGCCTACCGCGAGCACAGCCCCTGGCTGGACCGTATTCTGTACATTTACCGTGCTGCCGTGAAGCGATGGAACGGGCTGGTGCAGGTCTCGATGACCGACCTGGGCGGCAACCTCGACATCCTCTCGACGTTCCTCCAGCCGGGCCAGTTGGCGACGGACCTCTACGACCACCCCGAGCACGTCAAGCGCCTGACCTGGCAGGCCCACGTTCTGTGGTTCCGTTACTTCGACCGAATCAACCGCCTGCTCCAGCCGGTCAACCCGGGCTACACTTGCTGGTGCCCGATCTTCTCAAGCCAGCCGTACTACATGCTTCAGTGCGACTTCTCCTCCATGATCTCCCCGGCCATGTTTGATGAGTTCGTCAAGCCGGAACTGGCGGCGACCTGCCGTCGGCTTCCCAACACCTTCTACCACCTCGACGGACCCGGCCAACTGCCGCACCTGGACTCACTGCTGGAGATACCCGAACTGAAGGGGATACAGTGGGTGCCGGGCGCCGGGCAGCCGGACTGGAGATACTGGCCCGACGTCTTCCGCCGCATCCGAGCCGCCGGCAAGTTAATACAGGTTTACAGTTGGCCGCTGGAGACGCTGGACGTCCTGGCCGAGCAGATCGGCAGTCCCAAAGGCATCTGCCTGATCGGTGAGGTGGGGCTGGAACAGGAGGATCAGCTCCTGCGATTGATTGAACGTTATGGTGCGCAATAACAAGCCAGCAGTCCTCCTGCCACCGTCTGGGCGGTGGTGTTCATAGCCTCGACAGAATGAAAGGACCGGGCATAGCGCGAGCCCCCAAATCCTTTTCACCGCTTCGGGAGCCGTTCGCTGACTGCCACGGCTGAAGGTCGATTGGGCTACTCCCGGTCATTCCGAACGACCGCTTCGCCATGTTGCCTCGTTGATAATCCATTACCCACAACTACTCATATCAGGTTACTGCCCTTACTTCCGGGCCAGGCGGCGGTACTCCTTGGCGCTCGCTCGAAGGTGTTTGAGGATTTCCACTAACCGGCTGGGGCGGTTGCCCAACAACCAGACCTTCTGGAACTGGCGCGACAAGTCGTCGGTCTGGCGTGCCAGGCTCAATAGTTCACGCCGCGCCGGTTGCCGGCCGGTGCGCATCCGGCCGGCCAGGGCCAGCCGTGCCACCGCCAGGTGCTCCTGGCGCGTGGCCAGTTCGAACTCTTGCATCATTTGCCGGGCGAAACCCGCCGGCGCCTGCGGCCAACGGATCGCCCCCAGCGACTCCACCCATGCCGCTGCCTTCGGCTGCGACAGGCCGTCAAGGAAGGCTCCGAGATCCTGGCCGGCGCCCACCAGTTGTTTCAGCGGGGTAAGGGCATGGTTATAGAATGGCGAACTGTTGGCATCGGGCAGGCCCAAGGCATCGTCGGTTCCGCCCAGCCGGCGGATCGCTCCGGCCAGTACCGGACCGATGCCGGGGAAGGCCGCGCGACAGAACCGCTCGGTGAAGGCTTTATGATCCATGTGCCCCGGCCGCCAGCTTTGCGCCGCCCCCCAAGCCAGGTTATGCAGGCTCACGGCCAGCATGTTGCGATGCCAGCCGTCGCCCCAATCGGTGTTCAGCAGGCCCGCCGCCTTGCAGCGGACTCCCTCGGCGGCGAAGTTTGCGATGTTGTCCATGCCCAGCTCCATCCGACAGCCGTGGCTGCCCCAGGCATTGGTGCCCGGGCAGACCACCACTTCCAGCCCGGCGTCGGTGATCTCGCGCGTGCGGGCGATGCGCTGGCCCCGCCGCTGGTAGTCCCAGTTGAGCATCACCACGTCCTTGGGCCAGCGGTCCAGTAGGTCCCCGTGCTCCAGCACGATGTCCCCCCACACGTTGAGTCGTTTGCCGTGCTGCTGGCATAGCCGGCGGATCTTCAGCAGGAACTCCAGATACACCTGCCCGACGCCCATTTTCTCGCAGCGGCGCTTGGAGCGGCCCTTGCCCAGGTCCCACGGCTCGTCACCGCAGGCATTGAAGTCCACCGCCTCGAACAGCGGGACGAACTCCTCGTACAGCTCCGACAGGAACCCAATCGAGGCGGGGTCGGTCGGGCACAGCGTCGAACCCCAGCGGTCGCCCGTCTCACTGAGGTGCATGTACTCGCCCAGCCGAAGAATCCTCTCCATATGCCCAAAGCTTGCCAGCGATCCGACAAACCGGATGTGCCGCTGGCGGCAGTAGTCCTGAATCTCCAGCAGGTCTGCGGGGCTGAAGGGGCTGTACCCCCGTCCGATCTGCGGGTGGCGGTGGAACTGGAAGACGTTCTCGATGTAGAGCTGAAGCTCGTTGACCTTCCAGCCTGCCAGCAGGTTCACTACGTCTCTCAGCCGCTGGAGCGTGGGCACCTTGCCCCGTGAGCAGTCCAGGTACACGCCCCGGCGACGGAAGACAGGCCAGTCCTCGATGACGGCCGCGCCCACCGACCGTCCTCGGTCCGCCAATTCTCGCAGGGTCGCGACGGCGTAGTACGCGCCCGCGTCATCGGCGGCGACTATCTCCATCGCGCCGGGGGCGATGCTCAGGCGGTAACCCTCGCGCGGGAGCTTGCCGGCTGAATCGCGGCGGATGCGGACTGTCGCCTGCCCGAAGGCGTTCCGCTCGATCGTCACCCGCCGGCCGGGCCCACGGAGTTGGCTGGCCAGTTGCGACAGTGGCAGGACATCGGCGGACGACGGGCTGGCCAGGTTTACACTGGCCGGCCAGGTGAATCGGCCGCGGGAAACCTGGTAACGTTGGAGGGGAATCAGCAGTTGCTGGTTCACGTTTTTCCTTTCTGGCAAAGGGACATCGAAATGGTTGTGAATTGACGGCCTCACCGTCCTCTTCGACGGAATCGCCTTCCGCTGCCGCGATCAGCTTACCATCCGAAAGATACACCGATGCGGCAGGTGCTCGGCCGTCAGACCGTCAAGGTGCTCGTTGATGTATTTTGCCAAGGACGCCATGCCCGGCTCCTCGGACGTGCCGTGATTGACACGGATGACCGGATGGCCGGCTTCGCTGGCCTGCTGGATCTCGCGCCAATAGATCGATCCGTCGTCGCTGACGATCGACACGTCGCAGCCCATCTCACGATAGACGTATACATCCGACGCGCAGCCGGTGCCGATGCCGACGCGCGACACCATCTGCCGCCCGTCGCCGGTCACCTGGACGGTCGGCTCGCCGAGGGCGGCGCAGCGGCCGGCCACCCGGGATGCGAACTCATCCAGCGTCGTCGGCTCAATATCGTAGCGGTGCATATAGTTGCGGCAGCCGATGGAGAACGGTTCGTCGCCCAGGCCCAGGAACGCCGCCCATGCCCAGGGGATGCCGACCTTGGGCCAGCGGTCCCATGTGTCGTGGATCCGCACGATCGTCAGGCCGTTGTCATTGATGAACGCCAGCTTGTCCTTGCCCTCCTTGCTGAGCTTGGACAGGTCGTCGTAGTGGTCCCAGAAGGTCGGCTCGTGGGTGACCACCAGCCGGATGCCGCGAGCGATAGCCTCGCGAAGCGCCTGGATGCTCGGCATCCAGGTCACCAGGCAGCGGTCGGCCTCCAGGTTCGGGTCGCCGGCCTTGACCCGATCGACCGTGATCTTGTGATCCACCCAATCGCAGCGGGATACGAAGTGTTCGACGACGTCGACGGCTTTGGGCATGGTTCACACTCCAGTTCTTTTGTGCGTGAGGCACGCAGGCGCGTCCGCGATCCTATCGTTTTCCCGCGGTTCTTCAACATCTATACATTACCATGCGAGGCAAATTGGGATGATAGCCTTCGATAGGCTTGAATCAATCCCGGCGGGGCGGTACCTTTCGGCCAGGATTCAACCTTTGCCGGGCGCCTCCCTATTCGAGTCGGATGATTCTTAAGGAGAAGTCAATGTTCCAATCGCGACTCTCGCTGATCGCGGCCGTGGGTATCAGCCTGGTGTGGGCGTCGGCGGCCTGGTGCCAGTCCTGGCCGGCTTCTCGACCGGACGGGCTGTCGCTGCCCCCCTCGCCGCCGCTGGCCATCGTCGCCTGGAACTCGCCGGCCTACTCCCAGGACGTGGCGGCTCGTTACCGGGAATTCGCCGAGGCGGGCTTTACCCACGGCATGGTGGGATTTCCCGATCCGCCCCAGGCCAGGGCTTTGCTGGACGCCGCCCAGACGGCGGGCGTGAAGCTGCTGGCGATGGTCTTTTTCTCCCAGATGAGCGGCCCGGACATTGCCCGCCAGTTCAAGGACCACCCCGCCCTGGCGGGCTATTACCTGATGGACGAGCCTGAGGCAAATGACTTCCCCAGACTGACCGCTCTGGCCCGGGAGATTACAGCCATCGACCCCGACCCCAACAAGGTCGTCATCGTCAACCTGCTGCCCAACTACGCCACCAACCGTCAGATGGGCATCAAGTCCTGGGAGACCTACGAGCAGTACGTCCACAAGTTCATGTCGGAAGTGCCCGTCAATGTGCTCAGCCATGACCACTATCCCATCGACCGCCTGTCGATATCGCCCCGGTGGTACGAGAACATGCGGGTGATGGCGTCGGCGGCGCGGATGTGCAAGTCGCCGTGGTGGGCCTTTATCTGCGCCATCGGGTTCAATCAGGCGCCCGAACCGAGCCTGGGCAGCCTGCGCATTCAGTCCTATACCAACCTGGCCTATGGCGCCACGGGCATCGAGCACTGGTATTACTGGTACTACCAGGGCGGGCGCGGCCAAGCCATTGACGCCGAGGGCAAACGCACCGTCACGTGGGAATATGACCGCCAGGTCAACCGGGAAGTCCAGGCCCAGGCGAGCGTGTTCGTTGGCTCCGACGTGCGACGTGTCCGTTATGCCGGTTTGCCGCTGCCACCTGAAACCAAGCCGTATGAACCGCGCGGGGGCATCCTTACAATCGAGGCTGGTGGCAAGGGCGCGATCGTCTCGGAGCTGTGGAAGGACAACTACCGCTTCCTGGTCATCGTCAACCAGGACTACCTCCAAACCATGCCGCTGAGCATGACCTGGCAAGAATCGCTGCGGGTCGGCCTGGTGGGCAAGGACGGCTCGGTCAAGATGCTCGACAAGCCAAGCCTGGACATAAACGTTGATCCCGGTGACGCGGCCGTCCTGATGTGGATGGTGGAAAGTGACTGAATCGCCCCATCGAGTGTCGCCCGGAGACAGGCAAGTCCGGCAACCTGATGGAGGCCAAAGCCCGGACCGAAGCGGCAGGTCAATCGCGTCAACATTCGGAAGGAAGGAATCCTGGCCAGGAATCCCTTATATCTGGCTGGTGATGGCATCGATACTAATGGCGGGATGCAAGGCTCCGCGCCAGTTGCAACCGGCGACGCAGCCGCCACAACCCTGCTCGACCGGCACGGTCAGACAAACAGGAGACCAGCACATGACTCGGCCGCTTCGCCGCAGCGACAGCTTCCTGGGCATCCACTTCGACTTCCACGCGGGCATGGACTGCACGCAGGTGGGGGCCACGTTGAGCGAGGAGATGGTCCAGCAGATCATCGACAAGGTCCACCCCGACTACATCCAGTGCGACTGCAAGGGCCACGCGGGCATCAGCAGCTACCCCACCAAGGTCGGCACGCCGGCGCCGGGATTCGTGCGCGATCCGCTCCGCCTCTGGCGCGACGTGACGGCCCGCAACGGTGTGGCGCTGTACATGCACTATTCGGGCGTTTGGGACTCCGCCGCCTGCAAAAAGCATCCCGAATGGGCGGTCGTGGACGCCAAGGGCGAGGTCAGCAAGGACAAGGTTTCCGTATTCGGGCCCTACGTGGATGAACTGCTGATCCCGCAACTGATGGAGTTACGTCGCGAATACGGCGTGGACGGAGTCTGGATCGACGGGGAGTGCTGGGCAACCGGAACCGACTATAGCCCCATGGCCCTGGAGGCCTGGCGACGCAGCGGCCATGACCAACCGCCGCCGCGCGAGGCCAACGATCCGTTCTGGCCGGAGTGGTTGGCGTTCCACCGCCAGGGATTCAGGAACTACGTCCGTCACTACGTGGACCGTCTGCACGCCTTCGACCCGCGGTTCCAGATCACCTCAAACTGGGCGTTCTCGTCGTTCATGCCCGAACCGGTCAGCATCGACCTGGACTACCTCTCGGGCGACTACGCGCCGCGCAACTCGATCAACATCGGTCGCATCGAGGGCCGGTCGCTGGCGCCCCAGGGCAAGGCCTGGGACCTGATGGCCTGGAGCTTCAGCGGCTCGGGCGACGAAGACTGGACCACCAAGGGCTCCGCCCAGCTCATGCAGGAAGCGGCAGTGGTCATCAGCTTGGGCGGGGGGTTCCAGGCGTATTTCATCGAGCGCCGCGACGCGTCGGTAAATCTCTGGCAGATGGACGTGATGGCCAAGGTCGCCAAGTTCTGCCGGCAGCGACAGGAGTTCTGCCACCAGGCCCAGAGCGTCCCGCAGGTGGCGATCTTCAACTCCTCGGCGGCCTACTACCGCGCCAGCAAGCAGGTCTATGCGGGCGTCGATTACCAGCCGATGCGTGGCATGCTGTTCTACCTGCTGGATGGACACAACGCGGTGGAGGTGCTCAGCGAGCACCATCTGCAAGGCCGGATGGCGCAGTATGGGCTGATTGTCCTGGCGCAGTGGGACTACCTGCCGGACAACGTGACAAACCAGTTATTGAACTACGTCCGCGGCGGGGGGGGCCTAATGCTCGTGGGCGCCGGCCCGGTAGGTCTTTTCAAGGAGCACCTGGGCGTACAACTGGAAGGCCCAGCCCAAGAGGGCGTGCGTTCGCTGGAGTGGGGGGGCTATCTGGCGCCGTTGAAGGCCAATTGGCTGCCCGCCGAGGCCCCGGCGTCGGACGGAAGCGGCGCGGTCGAGGTGTTCGCCTGGACGTCCGCCAACGTAGCCGGCGACGGCCCACGCCGGTCCGCCGCCACGATAACCCGGATGGGCAAGGGCCTGATCGGGGCGGTTTACTTCGACGCGGGCAGCAGCTATCACAGCCAGCGCCAATTCACGACCAGCGACATGCTCAACCGTCTGGCCCGCCGGCTGTTCCCCCAGCCGATCGTTGAGGTGGAAGGCTCCCCGCACGTGGACGTGACGGTGATGACCAAGGACGGCCGGCTGATGGTCAACCTAGTCAACACCGCCGGCCTGCATGAGGATGCCAGCGTCTATACGTTCGATCACGTTCCCCCGGTTGGTCCGCTGGAGGTCACGATCCGCCGCGATCAGCGTCCCAAGTGCGTGACCCTCCAGCCGGGCGGCCGAAAGGTGAAGTTCACCTACCGCGATGGGAAGGTCGGCCTGCGGATCGACCGGCTCGAACTGCACGACATCATCGTGGTCGAGTAGCCGGCTGCGAGGCACTTGACGCAGCAGGGCTCGTCGCGGGCTGTGGACGCTGCCGGCTGAAGACCCACTCCACCAGTACGTCTTCCCGCCAGGCCATATTCAACGCCGCGTGGCCGACGCCCCTATACAGGGTGATCCGGACCCGCGAGCCGCCGGCCTGCTGGATCGCGCGGACCATGTCCATCGAGCCGCTGACCGGGACGGTCAGGTCGTTGTCCCCGTGGAAGGCCCATATCGGCAGGTGGACCAGTTTGGCTGCCATCTGCGGATCGCCTGCCCCGCAGACCGGCACGGCGGCGGCAAAGAGGTCCGGGAAACGGGCGATAACGTCCCACGTGCCGTACCCGCCCATCGACGCGCCTATCACGTACAGCCGCGACGGGTCGATGGAATAATCTTTCCGGACAGCCTCCAGGATCTCCATCGCTAGTGTCAATGCCTTGCTGATAGGCACCTGGGCCGTCGAGTAGGAGCCGCTCTCCCATGGCGTGTCCACCCACTGCTGGTCGTCGGGACACTGGGGCATCAGGATCAGGCAGGGATGCTTGTCCTGGACCTGCGGGGCCATCCACCCGGCCACATAGGCGCATAATTGCCCCAGGTTATCCTGCCCCCTCTGCCCGGCGCCGTGGAGGGAAAGCAGGAGCGAATACGCCTTGGCGGGATCGTAGCCGGATGGCACGAAAAGACGATACGGCATCGTCAGCCCGGACTCCGACTTGTGCACGAAGGCTTGCGTCTGCGACTGGTAGTACTGTGGAGAGCACTCCTCTACGGCCTGACAGTGGTTTACCAGCATTGCCAAAATGAACAACATCAGCAACGGCGCCGCCAGCGGCGTGGCATCCACTATCATAAACTCGCCTCGTTGCTAGTCTTTCGATATCTTGTTGCGCCAACCGGCCCACATTTGTGCCCGGCCGGGCGTTGGCTCGGTGATGGCGCAAACGTTGCTGCCGTCGGCGTCGGCCACGTACAAGGCCCGGGCGCCGTCGCGCGTAGAACCGAAGACCACCAGTCGGCCGCCGGGCGAGGGATTCGGATGGTAGTGGAGCGTTCCCGGACGGCTGGCAGTGAGTTGCTCGACCTTGCCATCGATCGTCACGCGCATCAACTCCACCGCCTGGCCGACCTGCGCGCAGTAATATAGCCAGCGTGAGTCCGGTGACCATACCGGTCCATCCGAACTCTCGGAATGGAAATCCGGATGGTCCAGCACCTCAATGACGCCCCGGTATCCGCCGCGGTCAGCCAGCTTCCGAAGGCCCGTTCCATCGGGACGGACCAGGTACGGGTGGCAGTCGTAGTGTTCGCCCGCCAGGTACTCCAGCCACTTTCCGTCCGGCGACCAGGCGGCGGCGAACTGGAAGTCGTGCTTGGGGTCCGTATCTACCCGCCGGGCATTGCCGCCGTCCGGGTCGGCGAGGTAAAGCTTGTAGTCCTGCAAGTACGCGATGCGATTACCGTCGGGTGACGGCTGGACGCCGTAGGTAAACTTCCCCTCGCCTGAGACGACCTGGCGCTTGTCCGTGCCGTCCAACCGCATGGTGAACGGCCGAATCGCACCGTCGATCAATGCCGCAAAAACCACCCGCGACGGGTCCTCGGGCCAGGGAGTCCCGCCGACGTTCCAGTGGCTGACCCGCTCGACATCGGTCAGGTTGCTGACCTGGTCACCCGCCGTATCGACGATGCAGACATCCGACAGCCAGCCGCCCTTGTCAAAGCGGAATGTCTGGTTCTTTCGTTCCCATGCGAAGTTCTCGGGACTCTCCCACATGCAGAGGATCGCCGCCCGCCCGTCGGGCCACCAGCAGACGAACTGGGTCCAGGTGTTCTCGTCCTTGATCAGCGTGCGGCCGATCTCCCGCCGGCCCGCCCCGTCGGCGCGGACGATCATCGCCCGCTGGGTTCGCGAGTTATAGAACTGGCCGCGGGGATCGTCGCATCGCCTGTCGTTGTAACCGATCCAGTATTGACTACGGTCCACCATGCCTCGGCTCCTATGGGTGCAACCTGCCAGTGTGCCCAGGGCAATCACGACAATCGTGATAAAAAACTCGGTTCTTCCCACGGATCGTTTTCCTGGCAGCGGTTATTTAATAAATAGCTCCACCACCGGCGCGGCCACGTCGGGCTTGACCGTCGGGAGCTGGAGGGTGAGGGTCTGGTGTGCCTTGGCGTAGTCGTCGCCCGGCTCGGACATCTTGAGTTCCGAGGCGTCGTGGAGCAGTTGGGCGTATTCCACTTTTCCCGCCAGGCCGTCGAGGTAGAGGTCCTTGAACGGCCAGGCCAGCACGTGGACGTAGAGGCGGCGGGTCTGGGGGTTCCAGGTTAGCCGACAATCCTCGGGGGTTGGGTACTCGCTCGGCGCCTGCGTGCAGCCGTAGATGGATCGGCTGTGGTATTTCATCCAGGCCCCGATGCCGCGCAGGCGGTCCAAGGCGCGCTGGTCAAACTCTCCCCGCCCCGTGGGTCCGACGTTGAGCAGCAGGTTTCCGCCCTTGGAGACGCTGTCGATGAGCATCTGGATGAGTTGCTCGGTGCTCTTCCATGTGCTTTCATCGCGGTGGTAGCCCCAGGAGCCGGAGAACGTGTTGCACGCCTCCCAGACCACCGGCTGGCCGTTGACCGTCACCCACTCGCGCGGGCGGGCCTGCTCGGGCGTCTTGATGTCCCAGCCGTCGGGCAGGTCCAGGCGGTCGTCGAGGATCACGTGCGGCTGGAGTTGGCGGACCATGTCGTAGAGCTTCTGGCTCTGCCATTCGTCGCGGCCCTTGCCGCTGCCGTCGGCTTGCGGGAAGCTGAAATCGAACCACATGATGTCGATCTTGCCGTATTGCGTCAGCAGTTCGCGCACCTGGCCGTGGAGGCACTCGGCATACTTGGCCTGCGCGCGGGTCTTGTTCATCGCCTCGCGGTCGGCGTTGCGGTAGGGACCGTAGTGGCGGTCAATGATGTATTGGTCGTGGTGCCAGTCGATCAGGGAGTGGTAGAAGCCCACCCGCAGGCCCTTGGCGCGGAAGGCCTCGACCATTGGGCGCAGCAGGTCGCGTCCGGCGGGGGTGTTGGGGGCCTTGTAGTCGGTGAGCTTGGAGTCCCACAGGCAGAAGCCCTCGTGGTGCTTGGTGGTGACCACGAAATACTTCATGCCCGCCCCCGCGGCCGCCTCGGCCCAGACAGACGGGTCGTACAGGTCCGCCTCGAAATGCTTGAAATATCGCCTCTCGTATTCCTCCACGGGAATCTGCTCGTTGTGCATCAGCCATTCATGTCGGGCGCCCAGGGCATAAAGCCCCCAGTGGATGAACAGGCCGAAACGGTCGTGGACGAACCAACTGCTGTCGCCGGTGGTGGGACGTACTTGCATGGCGTTTCCTTTCGTTGCCTACGCGGGCAAACAGAGAACGCTTATTAAATATGGCATGGAACAGCGAATTGGAAGAACCTTGTCGCGAGACTTCCGCTGTATCCGCCGCCCAGGCCGCTGGTCGGAAGGGACGGTTTTTCATCGGGCTATCCAGCGACATGGCTAACCTTCCACGGTAATTCAACTTGGGGTACAATGGTCCCGTCAGCAGCCTCCGGGAGGCGAAAGTTATCCATGGCGCGCCATGCAATAAACCGTCGCGTTGAGGAAGGAATTCCCCCATGTCTTCCACTGCCCTGACCGAGCAGTTAGCCCAACAGATCGGGTGCATCCCGGTCATCGACACCCACGAACACCTGCCCGACGAACCCGAGCGGCTGGGCTGGCAGGTGGATTTCGCCACGCTGTTCAGTCACTACTGCACAGGCGACCTCCGCGCGGCCGGGGACGACGTCATCGACCAGATCCTGAATCCCAAGGTCAGTGTCGAGGAGAAATGGCGGCTCTTCGCGCCGATCTACGACCGCATTGCCGACGGCTCCTACGCCCGCTGCACGCATCTTGGCATGCAGCAGTTTTATGGGATGGACCGCCTGCGAAGCCTCCAGGATGCCGTGGAGCTTACCGCTCGGATGCGGGAAGCCAACCAGCCCGGGCTGTATCGGCGGGTTCTGAAGGATGCCTGCGGGATCGTCACATCGCTAAACCTCTATGGGCGCGACCGCGAATTCTTCACGCCGGTCACCGGCAGCGGCTGGGCGACGGAGATGGCCGCCGTCATGGGCATCTCTGCCGTGGAGCGGATGGAACGCCAGGTGGATTGCTCGATCACGTCGTTGGACCGGTACGTCAAGGCCCTGGCGGAATTGATCGCCAGCAATCAACGCGACGGCTTCAAGGGCCTGAAGTTTCACAGCGCCTACGTGCGGGACCTGAACTTCGCAGCCGTCAGCACCGCCGAGGCCGAGTCGGTCTTCAACCGCGCCATCGAGTGTTCCCAGGGCTGGCGGCCCCACGCGCTGGGCTACGACGAGGTCCGCCCGCTCCAGGACTACCTGGTGCACCGCATGATCGAGATCGCCGGCGACCTGGACATGACCGTGGTGTTCCATACGGGCATCCAGGCCGGAAACTACAACCGCCTGGACAACGCCCGCCCCGGACCGCTGTGGAACCTCTTCCGCCGCTACCATCACGTGCGGTTCGTGCTGCTGCACGCGGCCTTGCCTTGGGTGGAGGAGGCGGGGATCATGGCCAAGTACTTCCGCAACGTGTACGTGGACCTGGCCTGGGTGCACGCCATCAGCCCGGAACTGGCCCGCCGGGCCGTGCGCACCTACGTGGACCTGGTGCCGCGAAACAAGGTCCTGGGCTTCGGGGCTGACTGCCGGATTGTCGAGGACGTCTTTGGGCACCTGACCCTGGCGCGCCAGAACCTGGCCGCCGCGCTGGCGGACAAGATCGGCCAGGGCGCCCTGGATGAACCGCGGGCCTTGGCCTGGGCCAAGGCGTTGCTCCATGACAACGCCATCGAGGCCTTCAAGCTGGACGTCAAGCCGCTAGACGCATAGCCAAACGGCGGGACAGAGCCAACACCGTGACAGGTTGGAAAGGTTTGAGAACAGACTTTTTTTGCCGCGAACCGTTCGGCTGAGGCTTCGACGGTGAGCTCAGCCGAACCGCTCACGGCCGAAGCCCACGCGAACTACACGAACAAGAAAAACGGAACCCGGAACCCGAAAGAAAGTTCGCGACGTTCGCGTTGTTCGCGGCTAAAGAATCGCACGGGGATGCGCGGTGGGACGGAACCCCACCGCGCCAGAGTGCAAAGAAACTCTATGTCGTTTGAAAAGGTTCGCGATGTTCGCGGCTAAAGAATCGGAAAAACCTCCATCCGTAGCGCGGCGAGGCTCCGGCCCGCCGCGTGGGACTTTTCCCGGCAGGCGATTACTTTAGAAATAGTTCCACCACGGGGATGGCCAGGTTGGGCTTGACCGTCGGCAGTTGGAGGGTGAGGGTCTGATGTGCCTTGGCGTAGTCGTCGCCCGGCTCGGACATCTTGAGTTCCGAGGCGTCGTGGAGCAGTTGGGCATAGTCCACCTTTCCCGCCAGGCCGTCGAGGTAGAGGTCCTTGAACGGCCAGGCCAGCACGTGGACGTAGAGGCGGCGGGTCTGGGGGTTCCAGGTTAGCCGACACTCCTCGGGGGTTGGGTACTCGCTCGGCGCCTGCGTGCAGCCGTAGATGGATCGGCCGTGGTATTTCATCCAGGCCCCGATGCCGCGAAGCCGATCCATCGCCCGCTGGTCGAATTCCCCGCGAGCGGTGGGACCGACGTTGAGCAGGAAGTTCCCGCCTTTGGAGACGCCGTCGATCAGGATCGTCACCAGTTGTTCGACGCTCTTGTAGCCGCCCTCGTCGCGTTGATAGCCCCATCCGTCTGAGAACGGGTGGCAGGCCTCCCAGACCACGCGATGGCCCTGGTGCGTCACCCATTCGCGCGGGCGTGTCTTTTCGGGCGTCTTGAAGTCCCAGCACTCGGGCAGGTCCAGGCGGTCGTCGATCAGCGCGTTGGGCTGGAGCTTGCGGACAAGGTCCCAGAGCTGCTGGCTCTGAAAGTCGTCGCGGTTCTTACCGTCCGGGTAGGGATAGGCGAAGTCGAACCACATGATGTCGATCTTGCCATACTGCGTGAGTAATTCCGTCGCCTGGTCGCGGATGTACTTGGCGTACTTGGTCTGGTCACGGATGGCGTTGAGCCGCTCGCGGTCGGCGGGGTCATGCCAGGGGCCGTAGTGCCCGTCGTATCGGTAGTGAGGGTGGTCCCAGTCGATCAGGGAGTAGTAAAACCCAACTCGCAGGCCCCGCTGCCGGAACGCCTCGACCATCGGTCGGATCAGGTCGCGCCCGGCGGGGGTGTTGGTGACTTTGAAGTCAGTGTATTGCGTATCCCACATGCAGAAGCCTTCATGGTGCTTGGTGGTGATGACGACGTACTTCATGCCCGCCCCCGCGGCCGCGTCGGCCCATAGGTTTGGATCGTACAGGTCCGGATCGAAATGCTTGAAGTAGCGCTGCATATACACGTCCGTTGGGATCTTCTCCTCCATTCTCAGCCATCCGCGGCGGGCGCTCAGGGAATACAGCCCCCAGTGGATGAACAGGCCGAAACGGTCGTGGACAAACCAACTGCTGTCACCGAAGGTAGGACAGATATCCATAAACCGTATCCTTCCGAGAGATGATCTTGACTACTATGTCCTGGGTACTCTGGCGGCCAGGACAAGATTATCACGGGGCCCATTCCATCAGGTACACGGCGCCGGGCAGATCGGTGATCCGCCGAGGCTGGCCACCGTCGGCGTCGATCACAAACAACTGCGGCTGGCTGTCGCAGACGAACGAGATGAAGGATATCCGCCGGCTGTCTAGGCTCCACCGCACCCGGCCGCAGCGGTCGGGCAGGTTCGTCAGTTGCCGCAGGCCCGTGCCGTCGATATTCATTACCCGCAACTGCGAGAGGCCCTTGTCCATCCCGCAGAACGCGATCCGCCGGCCATCGGGGGAAATCCTCGGGGCGTCCGTCGAGCCGTGCTCATCTTCGGCGTTCATGTGCAGCTCGACATAACCGTTGCCCTGGGTCAGTCGCTCCAGCCGCTTCGCGTCGGGGGACGCACGGTAGATGTCCCCATCGCGCCGAATGAAGTAGATCCATTGGCCATCGGGCGTGAACTGCGGCGCGAAGCACTCCTTGAGGTCGGGGGTGAGGCTGATCATGTTGCTCCCGTCCAGGTTCGCCAGCTTCAGGCGGTAGTCCTCGGCCGTGTGGGCAAAGACGATCCGCTTGCCGTCGGGGCTGAACGAGGCCATGTAGCAGTAGCCCAGCTCGCTGGCCAGCAGGCGCTGGTTGGTCCCGTCGGCGGTCATCGTCGCCACGCGGCTGACCTTGCCGTCGCTGGCGGTGAAGACGATCATCTGGCCGTCCGGCGAGAGATCAAAGCCAAACGAATCCTTGCCGAGCTCTTCGCCGGCGGTCAGGTCCACCAGGCCGGACCCGTCCAGATGGCAGCGATAGATATGCCAGTTGCCCGTCTTGTTGGACTGGAAGTAGAGCCACTGCCCGTCGGGGGGGACCTTTGGATTGTTCGCGCAACCTATTTCGATGATCTTGGTCAGGCCCGTCCCGTCGCCGCGGACGCTGTAGATGCTGCCCTGGCTGGTGGTATCTTTGTGAGACGTGCCGCCGGAGTAGGTGATGTAGGAAAACACGATCGTGCCAGGTTGCGGCTGGGACGCCGCGGCGGGCTGGGTGGCGGCCATGGACGTTGCCTCCTTTGATGTCGCGGGGCTATTCGATGCTGAACCGGCCAGCATGACGGCCAGTAAGCAAAAGGTTCCGAGGGTAGACATCAGGTGCTCTCCTTGTGTTCTGCCTAGCGCGCGGCGGCACGGGCCTCTTGGGCGGCACGGGCGAACATATCCAGGATTTCCTGAAGATGCGAGGGCTTGTTCCGCGCCAACCAGAGGCATTTGAATTGGGCGGCCAGGTCGTCCACGTCGTCTGCGTATGCCCGCAGCGACGACGGGGGGACCGGCTCGCCTTTCAGCAGCCCGCGCCCAAGCTCCGCCTTGCGGGCGGCCATCACGTCCATCCGCGCCGCCAGGGCGAACTCCTCCAGCGACAGGGCCTCGAAGCGGTCCATGTCCTTGGTGGGCGACGGCCAGACGGACGGATCCCCCAGCCGCGCGATCACTTCGCGACAACCGTCGGGCAGCGTCTTGTAGATGGGCACGTCCAGGCCTTCTTTCGGCAGCAGGGGATATCGCCATGCCATGAACAACACGTTGTCGTCCCCGCCTTCCACGGTGTGATAGGTGTCGCCCAGGAATTGCATCAGCCGGGCCATGTGCGGGCCCCTGACACCGAAGGTGTGGTGGCAGAACCGCTCGGTGAAGGCCGTTTCCACGGCGGTGGGTTTCCAGACGCGGGGGGCCTTGCCCTTCCTGGGGGCGGAATCGGCCTCCTGGAAAGCCTTGCCGTTCCAGGCCACCGCTCCACCGTAGGCAAACCCGTGCAGGCTCACGCCCAACGGGTTGCGGTGCCCATAATCTCCCCAGTCGGTGCACAGCAGGCCGATCGCACCATGCCGGCGGCCTTCCTCGGCGAAGGAGGTGATGCTTCTCATGCTTCGCAGCAGGCGTCCTCCGTGGGTCTGGAAGGCGCAGGCGCTGGGGCAGACCATGAACGGAACGCCCGCCCCGGCGAACTCGTGGGTGCGGCGCATGAAATTGCCTCCCTTGAAGAAATCCCAGTTATACAGGACCACGTCCTTGGGGATGTCCGGGAATATCTCGGGGTGGTGGAGAACCATGTCGCCCCAGGCGTTCATCCGTTTGCCGTAATTTTGGCAGAGTTTGCGGAGCTTGAGCATGAACTCCAGGTACACCCGGCCGACGCCCACGCGCTTGGCCCGGGCCTTGCTGCGACCCTCTCCCAGGTCATGGGCCTCGTCTCCACAGACGTGGAAATCCCCGGCCTCGAACAGCGGCACGAACTCCTCGTAAAGCTCCTCGACGAATCGCAGGGACTTCGGGTCGCCGGGGAAGAGGGTTCCGCTGGGCTGGCGCTTCTTTTTATCGGGGTGATACATCTCCCCCAGGTGGCGGTATTGCGGCAGCGACAGAATGCCCCCCATGTGCGAGAAGGTCGACATGGACCCCACCAGGCGAACGTGGTGGAGCTTGCAGTGTTCCTGAAGCTCCAGGACGTCAGCAACCGTCAGGCGGCTGAAGCCCGCGCCGATGGCCGGGTGACGGAAGAATTCAAAGACCCCCGCAACGTAGAGGGACAGCTCATTGATCTTCCACCGCGCCAGCCGCTCGACCAGGGCCTTGAGCGTGGCCACCGTGGGAATCTTTCCGCGCGAGATATCGTGGTATGCGCCGCGGCGGGGGAAGTCGGGCCAATCCTCGATCCGGCAGCAGGGTAAAGACCGGCCGTGAACGGCAAGCATCTCGCGGAGGGTCTGGATGGCGTAGTAGGCGCCCGCATCGGCGCCGGCGGTGATCTCGATGAGCGTTGGTGATATGGCCAACCGATAGCGCTGCGGGTCGCCGATGCGCGGGTCGCGCCGGATGCGGAGGCAGCAAGGCCCTAAGGCATTGCCCACGACCGCCGCATTGCGGCCCAGCCGGCGCTTCAGGTCGTCGGCCAATTGGCTCAGGGGCAAGCGGTCAACCGTTGTGGCCGATGCAAAAACCGGCAATTTTGGCCAACCGAACCGGCCTGGACGGGACGAAAATTGCTTCGGCGGAATCAGTAAATCGCGGACCATGCGTTTCCTTTCCGGGATGGGATTAGCAGGCTTATTTCCATGCGTGCGTAAGAATATCCATGTCTTCCCGATTGACGCAAGGAGTTCGGCAACGGTGTCCATTTCGATGATGACCATCCGGCCGCCGCTTGTCAAAGCCCCACGCCCTGTTATTCTTAGTTGGCGCGAACCGGCGGGAATGCCGCCGGCCGCTTCGGGAGAATGCCCATGTACGTCGTCTGCGTGACCGTGCACGTCAAGCCGCCCTTCGTTCAGTCGTTCCTCCAGGCCACCCTCGACAACGCCCGCCACACGCGGCGCGAGAAAGGCAACCTTCGCTTCGACGTCCTCTCGGCCGAGGAAGACCCCGCGCGCTTCATGCTCTACGAGGCCTACGGTAGCAAGGAGGACTTCGCCGCCCACCAGCAGACAGAGCACTATCTGCGGTGGAAGCAGACGGTGGCCGGCTGGATGGCCCAGCCGCGCCAGGGCGTGCGGCATCACAGCATCTTCTTCGGCGATAGCGAAGGTTGATGGGAACCGACGGCATGGAATGGTTTGAGTTTTATTGCCCCACTCGGATCGTCTTCGGTCGGGGGCAGTTCGCCCGGGCCGGTGAGTTGGCCAGGTCACTGGGCCGCTCGGCGCTGGTGGTCGCCAACGGGGGCAGCCCCGACGACCCCGGCAGCGCCGTAAGTCGCCTGTGCGAGATGCTGACGGCAGCGGGGCTGAAGTGGAGCTTCCTTCGCCAGCGGAATGAGCCGGATGTCGCCGACGTCGAAGGCGGCCTGGAGCAGGCCAGGCGGGACGGGTGCGACATGGTGGTGGGCATCGGCGGGGGCAGCGCCATCGACGCCGCCAAGGCCGTCGCGGGCGTGCTGTCCAACGGGGGTACGGTGATGGATTACTTGGAGATTGTCGGCAAGGGGCGGAAGCTCGCCAAGCCAGCGGCACCCTGGATGGCCATACCCGCCACGGCGGGGACGGGCGCAGAGGTCACACGCAACGCCGTCATCGCCTGCCGGGAAAAGCGGTTCAAGGCCAGCCTCCGCGGCGAGCATCTCCAGGCGCGGGTGGCGCTGGTGGATGCGGAACTGGGCGTGACGGTCGCCGCGGATGTGACGGCCCGCTGCGGCATGGACGCCCTCTGCCAACTCATCGAGTCCTATACCTCCGATGCCGCCGGGGCGATGACCGATGCATTGGCCCTGGAGGGCATCGCGCGAGTCGGGCGATCGCTGCGGCTGGCCTGTTCCCGCGGCGAGGACCTCGACGCGCGGGAGGACCTGGCCCTGGCGGCGATGTTCAGCGGGATCGCCCTGGCCAACGCCGGACTAGGCGCCGTGCATGGGTTCGCCGCGCCCCTGGGGGCCAATTTCCCTGTCCCGCACGGGGTGGCCTGCGCGGCGCTGCTGGCGGGCGTGATGAAGGCCAATGTTCTGGCCTTGCGGCGGGAGTCGCCTTCACACCCCTGGTTGCGGCGATACGCCCGGATCGGCCGGGCGCTGACGTGGCGGCAATCCGGCGATCCGGTGGCCGTAGAGGAGGGAATATGCTTCGTCGAGGAACTGGTCGGCGCCTTGGGCATCCCGCCGCTTCGCCGATTCGGCCTGACGGAGCAGTGCATTCCCGATATGGTGGCGCTGGCCAAGCAGACCAGCAGCATGAAGCACAACCCGGTGAGCCTGGATGACGACGTATTGGCCGGGATTCTTCACCGGGCAATCGCGGCGACATCCTGACACTCGAATTCCCAAGGGGCGTCCATTCTTGGGGTATAATGGACCGAATAAGCAGCGCATTTCTCCTGGAGGTTGGTCGGTTCGGTGTCCGCAAAAGGCTCTTCATTCCTGCGATTGGTTTATCTCGCGTGCGTCGTGGCGGCGGCGACGCTGTTACCGGTTGCGATGGCCGGGGGCGCCTGGACGTTCCGCCAGGACTTCGATTCCGGCTCGCTGAACGTGGCGGCGACGGCCGTCAGCGGGGGTCTGGTCACGCTGGAACCTCGGCGGTTTGCCTCCCCGGAGTGGGCGGGGGACCACTGGTGGATGTATTTCCAGGCATCGGGCGTGAATGGGGCGACGCCGACCTTCCGCGTGCCGGCGATGGAGATGTTTCAGCCGTTCCAGTCCGGCCATCGGTTCGTGTACAGCTACGACCGGGTCAACTGGAGCTTTTTTGACAGCGGGGAATACGGCTATAACCAGCAGTATTATGTTTTTTCCAATGCCGCGCCCTTTTCCGCTGACGACGTGTATATCGCCTACGGCCTGCCGTATCCCACATCGGCCGTAGCCGCACACACGGAGCGGCTGAGGGCCAGTCCCTTTGTGGCGCCAACCACCAGCGGCAATGACCAGTGGGGCCTGGGGCAGACCGCAGGCGGCAGCGACGACCT
>Ga0315284_10001279_pt1 | contig 35830 bp, 28 predicted proteins | sample YL17G09_16_MG_FD_203696 | JGI IMG/M metagenome (GOLD analysis project Ga0315284, IMG submission 203696) | Sediment microbial communities from Yellowstone Lake, YNP, Wyoming, USA - YL17G09_16 | ecosystem: Environmental > Aquatic > Freshwater > Lake > Sediment | place: USA: Wyoming | collected...
CTTGATCTTTTCCCGCGCCTCGCCGATGAGAATCACCCGGCGGGCCTGCTTCTTCAGGAGGCCGCGCAGGGGAGCGAAATCGTCGCCCTTGTCCCGGCCTCCCAGGATGAGCACGATCCTTTGTTTGAAGCTCTGGGCGGCCTTGAGGGCGGCCTGGACCGTGGTGGCTTTGGAGTCGTTGACGAAGGTCACTCCCCGGACGACGGCCACTTTCTCCAGCCGGTGCTCCAGGCCTCTGAACGTCCGGACCGAACTCCTCAGGGAGGCGGGCGGCGCGCCCAGGGCCCAGCCCACCAGGACGGCGGCCATAACGTTCTCCTGGTTATGGACGCCCGGCAGCGGTATCTGCCGGGTGCTTATCAACGGTACGCGTTTTTCTCCGACCAGAACGATTTTGTCCCGGTCGAGGCAGGCGCCGCGCTTCACCCGTTTGGTCCGGCTGAAACCGAGCACTGAGGAAGCGGCCTTGGCCTTCAAGGCCCACACCCGGGGGTCGTCCCGGTTGAGGATGGCGGTGTCGCCCGGCCTCTGGCCGAGGATGAGCCTCTTCTTAGTGTCGTAATAGTCCTCGAAGGTGGGATGCCAATCCATGTGGTTCAGGGAAATGTTGAGGAAGGCCGCTACCCGGGCCCGGAATTCCTCGATGTAATAGAGCTGAAAGCTCGAGAGTTCGGTGACATAGATATGATGAGGCCGGCTCTTGGCCACAAAGGAAATAAGCGGGCGGCCGATGTTGCCCGCCAGATAGGCCTGCTGGCCAGCCTCGCGGAGAATCTTGTGAGCCAAGGTGGCCGTAGTGGACTTGCCGCAGGAGCCGGTGACGCCCGCCACGGTTCCCTTGAGGAACCGGAAAGCGAGTTCGACTTCGGAGAGGACGGGGATTTTTTTCTCCCGGGCGGCCCGCAGCTCGGCTAAAAGAGGGGGCACGCCCGGGCTGGGCACGATGAGGTCCGTCTCAAGGAAGGACTCCAGCCGGTGTCCGCCCGTTTCCAGGGCGACGCCCTGCTCCGGCCAAGTCCGAACGGCCGGCCCCAGGTCCTCCGCCGTTCGTTTCTCGCTCACCTTGACCCGCGCTCCGCGCTCCAGCAGGAACCGAGCGACCGCCTGGCCCGTCTTGCCCAAGCCGACGACCAGAACGCGTTTGTCACTCAGTTCCACAGGTCACCTCAATTTCAGAGTGGTCAAGCTGAACAGGGCGAAGATGATGGCCAGCACCCAGAAGCGAACCACAACTTTCTGTTCGGGCCAGCCCATTTTTTCAAAATGATGGTGGAGGGGCGCCATGCGAAAGACTCGTTTTCCACCGCTGAGCTTGAAGTAGGAAACCTGGACCACAACGGACAGGGCCTCCAGGATGAACACGCCGGCCACGGCGAAGAGCAGGAATTCCTGTTTGATGAGGATGGCCAGCACGCCCAGCGTGCCGCCGATGGACAGGGCCCCCACGTCGCCCATGAACACCTGGGCCGGATGGCAGTTGTACCACAGGAAGCCCAGGCAGGCGCCGGCGAAGGCGCCGGCAAAAACGGTCAGCTCGGCCGCCGGCCGAACAAAGGTGATGTCCAGGTAGCGCGACCAGATGGCGTTGCCGGTGATGTAGCACAGAGCGGTCAAGGCCGCGGCCCCGATGAGGGTCAGCCCGATGGCCAGCCCGTCCAGTCCGTCGGCCAAGTTGACCGAGTTCGAGGAGCCCACCAAAATGAAGGCGATCCAGGGCAGGTAGAACCAGCCCAAGAACAACGTCCAGTTTTTGAGAAAGGGAAAGCCCAGGTGCAGCTCGAACCGGCCGTGGAACCCCATCACCACCAGACACAGGCCGATGGCCAGGGCCAGGAGGATTTGGAGGCCGATTTTCTGCCAGAAGCGCAACCCCAGCGACTGCCTGCGGCGGACTTTGAGCAGATCGTCCCAAAACCCGATCAGGCCGAAAAAGAACATGGTGGCCATGGCCAGCCAGAGGTAGGGGTTTTTGAGGTCGCCCCACAGCAGGGTGGGCAGGAGGGTCGAAGCGATGATGAGCAGCCCCCCCATGGTCGGTGTCCCTTTTTTGCCGTGATGGGACTCCGGGCCGTCCGAGCGGATTTCTTGTCCGATCTGGCGTTTCTTCAGCATTTTGATGAGGACCGGGCCGAACACCAGGCTCAGGACCAGGGCGGTGATCCCGGCCAGGGCCGTGCGAACGGTGATGTAGCGGAAGACGTTGAAGAAGATGGTCAAGCTTCGGAGAGGAACGAGCAGTAGGTACAACACGTCAGATCTCCTTGATCACGTCTTTGATTTTGGCCACGATTTTTTCCAAATGGACGCCGTGCGAACCCTTAACCAGGATCAGGTCGCCCCGCCGGAGCAGCGAACCGACGGCCTCGGCCGCCTCCTCGGCTGTGTCGAAAGAATGAACCCCTTTCCGCTTCAACCCGGCGGCGATGGACCCCTCGGCCATGAGGCCGGCCAGGGGACCGACGGTGATCACCATCCGGAATCCCAGTCGGGCGGCCTTCCGGCCGGCTTCCTGGTGATACTCGGCCTCACGCGGGCCGAGCTCCATCATATCGCCCAGGATGGCCACTTTCCGTTTGGCCGGAAGCCGTGAAGCGCCTTTCAAGGCGCTCTCCAGGGCGCGGGGGTTCGAATTGTAAGAATCATCCAGGAGGGCGATGTTCTGGTATAAATGGACAAGAGAGCCGCGCTGAGAAAAAGGCCTGAGCAGCGCCAGACGGGGCAGGATGTCAGCCATGGTCAGGCCCAAGCCGAAAGCCACGCCGCAGGCGGCCAGCAGGTTGAAGACGAAAGAGTCGTAGAAAAAGGGGATGCGCACTCTCTCTTTTTCCCGGTCCAGATGCAGGGTGAACTCCAGCCCGTTGTAGCCCCTTGGCCGGAGGCGCTCAGCCCGGACCGGGCATCCCGGGGAAAGGCCGAAGAATATCTTTTCACCCGTCCAATCGGCGACGGCTTGACGGACGAGGGGGTCGTCATAGTTCAAGACGGCCTTGCCGTCCACTTTTGTCCCCTCCAGGATTTCGCGCTTGGCGGCGCCGATCTCCTCCAAGCTCCGGAAAAAGGCCAGATGGACGGGGTTGATGTTGGTGATGACGGCGATATCCGGAGGTGCCACGCGGGTCAGTCGGCGGATCTCGCCCGGGCCTCTCATGGCCATTTCCAGCACGGCCAGGTCGTGCTTTTCTTCCAGCCCCAGAACGGCCAAGGCCAGGCCCAGATGGTTGTTGTAGTTGCCGGAGGATTTCAACACCTGGAATCGGCCGCCCAGGAGCGCCGCCGTGAATTCCTTGGTCGTCGTCTTGCCGGCGCTGCCGGTGATGCCCACCACTTTCAGCCCTTGGTGGCGGAGCGTTTCGGCGGCCAGGGCCTGCAGGCCGGCCACCGTGTCAGGGACACGAACGAGGCCGAAAGACGGGTCGGGAATGGTCACCTCCCGGGAGATGACCGCTCCGCCGGCTCCCTTGTGCCAAGCTTTGGGCACGAAATCATGGCCGTCGCGTTCGGCGACGACAGCAAAGAAAAGTTCACCGGCCGTCGTCTGGCGGGAATCGAAGTTGAACGCCTGGAAGGTGCGGCCGGGATCGCCCTGGAGCAGGGTTCCCTTCATGCGGCGGGCGATCTCATCCAGACGCAGTTCAACCATGATGGGCCTTTTTCCGGAGGGCCAGGACCTCCCGGATGACTTCCACATCGTTGAAGGGAAGGCGTTGGTCCTTGATGACCTGTATGCGCTCATGGCCTTTGCCGGCCACCAGGACGATATCCCCCTTCCGGGCAAAGGACAGGGCGCGAGCGATGGCTTCCCGGCGGTCGGCCAGGGAAGTGAAATTCTTGCTGCCCTTTTGCTGGAAACCCTTCTCGATCTCGGCCAGAATGGCGGCCGGGTCCTCGGAGCGGGGATTATCCGAGGTGAGGAAGGTCCAGTCCGCCAGCTCGGCGGCCGCCGCCCCCATCCGTTCCCGTTTGGACCGGTCCCGGTCACCGCCCGCGCCGAAGACAAGAATGACCCGGCTGGGGTTGAGGCCCCGGGCGGTCTCCAGCAGGGAGCGCAGGGCGCTGTCGGTGTGGGCAAAGTCCACGAAGACCAGCAGGCCTTCCTCGTTGTCCACTTTCTCCAGCCGGCCGGGGACGCCGCTCAAGCGGGCGATGCCGGCCGAAATGCCGGGCAGGGGAATGTTGAGGGCCAGGCCGGCGGACAAGGAGGCCAGAATGTTGTAGAGGTTGTGCCGGCCCATGAGCGGCGATCGGAGCTCCATCCGTCCGCCCGGGTATTTGGCCGTCAGCCGCAGGCCGTCCTGGCCAAAGGAGAAATCGGCGGCCCGGACGATGGCGGCCGCGTCGAAGCCGAAGGTGATGGTTTTCATGGGCAACTCTTCGAGTAGCCTCCGGCCGTAAGGGTCGTCCATGTTGACCACGGCCGTCCGCTTTTTGGAGTTGAGGAAGAACAATTTCTTTTTAGCCTCAAAATATTCTTCCAGGGAGCCGTGATAGTCGAGATGTTCGCCACTCAGGTTGGTGAAGATGGCCACGTCGAACTCGACGCCCCACACCCGTTTGAGGTCGAGGGCGTGGGAGGAGACCTCCAGGAGGACGTGGCTGGCCCCGGCCTCCACCATCCGGCGCAACAGGCGCTGGATGTCGGGCGCTTCGGGCGTGGTGCGTTGCGCCTCGTCCGAAAACCCGGGACCACGGTAGGAAATGGTCCCGATGAGGCCCGGCCGGAATCCCGCTTCCAGGAGGATGGACTCCAAGATATGGGTGACTGTGGTCTTTCCCTTGGTGCCCGTGACTCCCACCACCGTCAACTTCCGGCTGGGGCGGCCGTAGAAGTTGGCCGCGGCCAGGGCCAGCGCCTCGCGGCTGTCCGAAGATTCCGCCCAGGCACCGGAGAATTTGGCCGGTTTGGGACGGTCGGCCAGGACGGCCACGGCCCCTTTTTTCAAGGCCTCTTCCACGAAGTTCAAACCGTCCCGTTTCTCGCCCTTTAAGGCCGCGAACAAGCTGCCGGGTGTGACTTGGCTGGATGAATAGACGATGCTCTTGACGTCTTCCTCGCCGCTCCCGGACAAGTGGATAACAGGGACTCCCTGGAGAACCTCTCGGAGTTTCAAGGCTTCCCTCCGGGGCTCATCTGGGCCGTGATGACTCGGCGGCCCGGCTGGAAGCGGGGATAGATTTTCATATAGCGAAGGACCTGCCGGCCGATCCGTTGAAATACCGGCGCCGCCACTTGTCCTCCGTAGTAAAGCCCTTGAGGCTCATCGAGAACGATAATCATGGACAGGGCGGGTGATTCGACGGGGAAAAAGCCCGCGAAGGAGGCCAGGTGCCGGTCCAGGGAGTAGCGCCCCTGCTCCAGGTCGTATTTCTGGGCGGTTCCGGTCTTGCCCGCCACCTGGAAGCCTTCGATTCGAGCTTCCTGGCCTGTGCCCTCCTCCACCGCCCGCTCCAGAATGGCGGCCAGTTTATCGGCCGTCTCGGATGAGAGGACGCGTTGCTCGTCCGGCGGCGACTCCCTCCTGACTTCTCCGGGGTTGTTGCCTGTTTTGATGATGTGCGGCCTGACCCGCAGGCCGCGGTTGGCCACCGTGTTTACGGCCTGGAGGATCTGCAGGGGGGTGACGGAGATCTCATATCCGATGGATACCGAAGGCAAGGTTCGTCGGTTCCAGAAGGCCGAAGGACGGTAGATGCCCTTTTCTTCGCCGGGCAGGTCCAGGCCGGTTCTCTGTCCAAAGCCGAAGGATTGGATCATCCGACGGAGGGCTGTCTCGCCGATGCGGTTTCCCACCCGGATGGCGCCGATGTTGGAGGAATAGATGAACACTTCGCTGAATGTCAATTGACCGAAAGGTTTGACGTCCCGAATGTCGTGGCCAGGGATGTCCAGCGAGTTTTCCCGGCAATCGAAGGTTTCGGCCGGGCCGACCACCCCGTTCTCCAAGGCCGCCGCGGCGGTGACGATCTTGAAAGTCGAGCCGGGCTCGAAATTGTATTGGAAGGCGCGGCTACGGCCCACTCCCGGTTCATGCGGAGGATAATCATTCGGGTCGTAGGTGGGAGCGCTGGCCATGGCCAGTATCTCACCCGAGGCGGGATGGGAGATGATGACCGTGCCCCAGGCCGCCCGGGTGGATTGGACGGCCTTCTCCAGTTCCTTCTCGGCGATGTACTGGATGGTCTCGTCCAGGGTCAGGGTGATGTCCTGGCCGGGTTCCGACTCTTGGAGGGTTTCCAGGCGATATTTGCGGCGCTTGGCGTCCCGCAAAACAAGGGACTGGCCGGGCCGGCCCTGGAGGACGGCGTTATAGGCAAACTCGACGCCGGCTTGGCCTTGTTCGTCGATGTTCACCCCGCCCAAGACATGGGCGGCCGACCTTCCGTTGGGGTAGAAGCGTTTGGTCTCAGAGTGGGAAGATACGCCCGGAAGCCCCAGGCCGGCGATCTTTTCCGCCGTCTCGGGCAAAATTCGGCGCTTGAGGTAGATGAAGTGCTCTTTCCGCTCGATTCTTTTCTGGATGGACTTGAGTTCCGGAAGGCCCAAACCCAAAATATCTTTGAGCGCTTCGACCTTGGCCACTTCCGCGGAGGTCGGCCCGTCGGGAGCGGGGGTGAGAAAGATGGACTGAACGGGAAGGCTGCGAGCCAAGATTTTGCCTTGGCGGTCAAAAATCGTGCCCCGTTGGGGCCGGATGGGCAGCTTATTGCGGCTTTGCTCGAGGACCTCTGTTTTATAGCGGCCGTGTTCGAGAACCTGGAGTTGGACCAGTCGGAGAATGATCAAACAGGACCACAGGCCGAGGCCGAGCGCCAGCCAGGCCGTGCGGCGGTTGATACGTTTGCGGGTTGGGTCGTTCATCGGGACGTCCCCGTGGGATGGACCTTTGTTTCCTCGGCAGGCCGGCCTTCGTAGAAAACCTGGCCCGGCTGCGGGTCGGTCAGGTGAAGCTTCTGCCGGGCAATTTTCTCCACCCGGTCCAGGGTCAGCAGGCCGGTTTTTTTCGTTTCCAGCTTCCGAACTTCCTCTTTGATCCGGCTGATCTCTTCTTCCAGCCGAGCGGCCTCGTAGCCGAGGCGGGTCATTTCGTTGAGATGCCAGAGGTAGAAGGTCAGGGCGGTGATGGCCAGGCCGACGGCCAGGACGGCCAGCAACAGAGCCAGACGGTCCCGTCTCTGTCTGACCATTCACACCCTCTCCGCCGCGCGCAATTTGGCCGAGTGGGCTCGCGAGTTGGAGGCGATCTCCTCCTGGCCGGGAATGACGGGCTTCTTGGTCAGGAGGCGGAAGAGGCCCCGGCCGTCCTCCTCGGCCATCTTCAGAAAAGTCTGTTTGACAATCCTGTCCTCCAGGGAATGGAAGGTGAGAACCACCAACCGTCCGCCTTGAGGAAGAAGGGAGAGCGTTTTCTCCAGGAAGAGGTCCAGGCCTTCCAATTCTCCGTTCACCTCGATGCGCAGGGCTTGGAAAACCTTGGCCGCCGGATGGAGCTTGCCCTTTTGGGGATGCCAACGGCAGACCTCTTCGACCAGACGGCGGAGGTCGACGGTGGTCTCCAGGCCCTCGCCCTTGCGGGCGGAAATGATCCGGTGGGCCAGCAGGTTGGCCTGACGGAGCTCGCCGTACTCCCGGAACAGGCGGGCCAGCTTCGGTTCGGAATATTTGTGCAGGATTTTATGGGCGGTGGTTTTGTTCCGCTGGTCGAAACGCATATCCAGGGGGCCGTCCAGGTTGAAGCTGAAGCCTCGTTGGGCCGTGTCGAGCTGAAAGGAGGACAAGCCCAGATCGGCCAGGACGCCGCGGACCTCCTTCCAGGGCAAGTCCAGGTCGGGGATGTTGCGAAAATCGGACTGATAAAGGGAGACCCGGTCAAGGTTGGCCGCCAGCCTCGACTTGGCCGCCTCCAGGGACTGCTCGTCGAGGTCACACCCGACAAGTCGGGAACGGGGATTGGCCTCCAGGATGGCGGCGGCATGGCCGGCCAGGCCCAAAGTGCAGTCGATATAAAGGCCTTCCCGGCCGGCGTCCAGGTAGTGAAGGACTTCTTGGACCAGGACGGGAATGTGTTTCTTGTCGCTCATTCATTGCGCCCCCGGGAGGAAAGGCGGGCGATGCTCTCCCAGTCCTCGTCGGTCAGCGGATTGGCCTCGACTTTTTTTGTCAGAATGTCTTTGTTCCATAGCTGGAGGTGGTTGTCGTTGATGCCCAGGACTTCGACCTCGCCGTTGAGTTGGGCCTTCTGCCGGAGATGAGGGCTGATGAGGACGCGGCCTTTGGGGTCGATCTGGCTGATGGTCCCCATGTGGCTGACCCGGACGAGAAGGCTTTGGACGGAAGGCTTGAACTGGACGGTGTCCTCTTGGGTGATGCCCGTCAGTTTGAGCCAGATGGGAAGAGGGAATATGTGGATGGCCTCATCGTTCAAGGATGTGACAAATAGGTCTTTTCCGTAGCGCTCTTCAATGGCGGAGCGGAATTTTTCAGGAATCTTGATTCTGCCGCTCTTGTCCAAGCGAGCTGTGCTGCTGCCCAGAAGCAAATTACCCATTTTTTCCCGTTTTGTCCCGTCGGCAACTAAATAATATGGTGCTAAATCCCGAAAGTCAAGCAAAATCTATAAAAAAAACAGGAGTTCCGTCCCGAATTTTCTATATTTTGTGGTATGGAATATATGGCGCTATATATAGTGAAAATGTAAAAATTTGCTGTTTGCGCCGGGACTATTCTTTAGTTTTCTTTTGTTCGATAAGGTTTTTTGCTTTAGCCAGGTCCTTTTTAGGGACGAAAATTTTAATCTCGCCCATACCGTCCACCGAAGACGGCAGGATGGATTGTACGACTTGTCCCCTCATCAAACAGGGAATGCCATAGCTTTCCAGCATGGTCTTGATCACTTCCGCTTCAGCCGGGCCCCAGACTTTGAACAATTCAACAAGATCCAGGTCATTTTCACTTTTTTTTTCGGTCATGGAGCTTTTCCTCGTACATATAATAGTCATCCAATATTTTTCTGTGGTCGAAGGCCAGGGGGAAAGTGATTTCTTCCGCCGTGAAGACGCCCGCTTCCTGCGCATCGTCGGCCGGCCGGAGCGTTCCCTGCCCGGCGGCCACAAAGACCGTAGAGATGGTGTGCAGCCGGGGGTCGCGGCCAGGAGCGGAATAGGTGTGGAACTGGTATTCGAGCGTCACGTCCAAGGAGGTCTCTTCCAGGGCCTCGCGCCGGGCCGCCTCTTCGAGCGATTCGCCGTAATCCACAAAGCCCCCCGGCAGGGCCCAGCCCGGCGGCGGATTCTTGCGCTTGATCAGAACGATGCCCTGTTTTCCGTCCCTCCGGCTCATCCTGATGATGAGGTCAACGGTGGGGACAGGGTTTCGATATTCAGGCAAGGCGGCCGTCAGTCTCTGAGCCTGAACTTCTTATCCAGGGCGCCGAGCTTCTCCACCACCCCGCCGTATTCCAATTCGCTGTAAGGCAGCATGGCCGGGCCGGAAAAACCCTGTCGCCGGATGTCTTGGGCCTTCCTGGAGACCTGCCCCCGGATATAATCCCAGAAGGGATGGTCGAAGACGTCGGCCGCTTCGGTCAGCTTGCCCTCATGGACGCAGAAGGCCGCGCCGGTCACCACCGGCGGCCCGTCGAAGTAGGAAACGACGGTGTTAAGGGTACAGGGCATGAGCGGTCCGGTATGGCTGCCGCGCATGAACCCGGCCACCAGGTGCCCGATTTCGAAGGGCGCCAGGACCTCGCCCGTGGCCGGGAATTCGCCCTGAACCCGGATCAGGGCCACCGGGTCGTCCTTGCCGGTGTACTTGCCGGCGATATTGTGCAGGCGGGTGGTGCTCACGGAGGCCGCCTGGCCGCCCGTGCTGCGAGAAAAGATGCTCTCGATGACATAGCGCTCGTTATCGCGTAGCAGGGCGGCGATGTCATAGAGGTCCTCGGGTGTGTTCAGGTCGATGATCCGGTCTTTTTGGGTGTAGCCCACGTCGATGATGCGGAAGGTGAAGCCTTTGCCCATCTTGGGGCTGAGGATGAGGCCCGAGCAGTACATCGGGTCGGCGAAGGCCAGGTAAAAGGGCAGATTATAGGCGCCCGGGTCGGTCTTGTCCGCGGCGAAGAAGACGAATGGCTCATTGGGCCGCTCCTCGATTTCCATTTCGGCCACGGCCGGGCCCATGCCCTTGATGTTGCCGCTGAAGGAGTCTTTGAGCAGGTCCTGGCCGGCGCCGTACAAACCCTGCTTTTTGGCCACGGCCGTGCCGGCCAGGAAAGCCTCCCAGCCGAGCTTGTGGATCTTCTCGTCATTAACGCCGCGCTGATGGGTGGCCAGGATGGCGCAGTCGTCGCCCGTGCTCGAGGTGTAGGCATCTATGAGGAGGTTCTTGCCGTTCTCCTTGACAAAGCGGGTGATTTCCTGGAAAAGCGCCTGGCTGGGCTTGATGTGGCCGCCGATGCTGCCCACATCCGCCTTCAATACGCTAAGTGTGATCTTCATGAATCCCTCCTCTTGAAGATAATGGCGACGTCATTGTAAAATCGAAAATCGGGGATGTCAACCTTCCCAGGGCCCTATTGCCTTATGAGTGGAATCTTGAGGTCGAACAGGGAGGCCAGACGGGCCAGGACCTGCCGGGGCAGGGCCTGCACGTCTTGGGCCAGCCGGTATTCGGCGGTTTGGCGCTGGAAGGCGGCCCGAAATTCGGGCCGCAACGGCTCGGCCGGCTTGAAACGGCCGCCCAGGGGGTTGATGTATTGGCCGTGCTGCTGGAGGCGGTAGTCGAGATGGGGGCCGCTGGATTCGCCCGTGGACCCCACATAGCCGATGACCTGGCCGCCCTCGACCTTGGCGCCCGCCTTGATCCCTTCACCGAATCCGCTGAGATGGAGGTAGAGGGATTGATAGCCGTTTTTATGCTTCAGCTTGACCAGGCGGCCCGCTCCTCCCTCCCAGCCGGCGGTCAGGACTTCTCCGTCGGCCGTGGCCCGGACCGGGGTGCCGACCGGCGCGGCGTAATCTATGGCGTAGTGGGCCCGATAGATCTTGCGGACGGGATGGAAACGGCTGGAAGTGAAGCGGGAGGTGATGCGCCCGAATTTGAGCGGCGATTTCAGGAACTCCTTGCGCAGGGAGTTGCCCGCCGCGTCGAAATAATCGGATTTGCCCGTATCCGGGTAGGTGAAACGGTAGGCCTGGAAGAGCCGGCCCTGGTTCAGGAATTCGGCGGCCAGGATGCGACCGTAGCCGGCCGGCTGTCCGCACTTGAACCGCTTCTCGAAGAACAGCCGGAAGCGATCCCCCCGCTGAGGGTCGATGTAGAAGTCCACGTCCCAGGCGAAGATCTCAGCGAAGCCCAGGGCCAGGAGGTCGCTCTCACCCGCCCGGCTAAAGGCGGTGATGAGGATGTTCTCGATTTGACCTTCGATGGTGCACCTCCGGATTTCGACGGGGTGCTTGATGACTTCGGCGCGGAACGCCCCTTCTTGAGGTTGGAGGCGGAGAAAATCCATGTCGTTGATGTCGTATTCGATGACCGCCACCCGGCTTTTCGAGTCTCGGTAGAAGCGCATCTCGCGGCCGGCCTGGAGGGAGCTGAGGTCGAAGACCGGACGAGAGTGCTCCAGAAGATTTTGGACATCGGACGGGCCGAAGCCCTGGCTGGCCAGCAGTCCGGCCAAGGTCTGGCCCGGGAGGATGATCGTTTTATGCACGGACAAGGGCGGGGGATACCACAGAAATTTCGCCAGGGATACCGTCCCCGGGGGGACGATGGGACCGCCTGCCCCTCCCCGGAGGCCGCTAGGAACGATTTTTGAAGCCTGGGAATAGGGTCGATAAAAAATCAAATAGCCGGTCAGGCTGACGGTCAGGACAGCAGTGAGAGAGAGCATGAGAAAGAGCGGCCTCTTCCTGGCCGGGTGCATGGGACTTGCTCCCTTCCCTCTGTTTCAGCGGTCGGCCAAGTCGCAACCGGCCAGGAAGGCCACCTTGGCGATATCGGCCATGATGTCGGGGTTGAGGCGATAGATGGTATCTCCCGCTTGATGATAGGCCAGGTGCGGGCCGTTGGAGCCCAAGGAGGCGCAGGGGATGCCCTTCAGGAAGAAGGGGGCGAAATCCGAGCTGCGCACGCCGACCTGGCGGATGACGCGCAACCCGCGCAAGATTTTCACCTGGTGGTCGGCCTCTTCGAGGGCCTGCTTGAGCGAAACAGGTTCGGGGGAGACCCCGCACCAGGCCCCGTCGCCCTCGCCGGTCATGTCGAAGTTGAACATGGCCGCCACAGAAGTGAACTGGGGCGGGAGGTGTTCGGCGAAATACTTGGAGCCCAGGAGGCCCATCTCCTCCCCGCCGAACAGAACAAAAACCGCCGAGCGGCGGGGCTTGCGGCCTAGAGCGGCAAAGGCCTGGGCGATCTCCATGACCGAGGCCGAGCCCGAGGCGTTGTCATCGGCGCCGGGAAAGAGGATGCCCAGGTGCCGGCCGCAATGGTCGAAGTGGCCGCCGAAGATAAGACATTCGCTTTTGAGCTTCGGGTCCGAGCCCTCCACCCAGCCGACAATGTTGTACCCGATGCCGTCGGCGAAATGACGGGACTCCAGGCTGGTGCGCAGGTGAGCCTCCAGGGCGAAGGACAGCGGCCGTTTGTAGAGGGCCAGGTCGTTTTTGAGCTCGGCTGAGGTCAAGCCTTTGTCCTTGATAATCAGGTCGGCCGTCTGTTCCGAGATTTCGACCGGGATGAAACCCTCCAGCCAGTCGCCGTTGGGGTTGGCCGATACTTCGGGATAGATGTACACCAAGCCCACCGCCCCTTTGTCCCGGGCGGTCTTCATCCGGGTGCGGTGCTCATCGTACTCCTGGAAACGCTTGTCAGATGGGTCGGGCGTTCCGCGGAAGCAGAGGACGAAGCGGTCCTTGACCTCCAGGCCGGCGTAGTCATCGTAGCCCAATTCCGGCGCGCAGATGCCCCAGCCGGCGAAGACCAGGCCCGCTTCGGCCTGGCCGCTGTCGCTGAACAGCAGGGGCAAGAAATCTTTGCCCGCCTCGAGTTTAAGCTCCTTGACCTTGGCTTGACCTTCGGCCGTTTTCTCCGGCAAGAGGAGCGTCATCTCTGCTCTGTCGACCAGGGTGTAGGGCGAGGGGTAGGACTGGAGATATCCCTCCTTGGCCCCCAGAGGCTTAAGGCCCCATTCTTTAAACTTGAGGGCCGCCCAACGGGCCGCCGCCGTGTAGCCCTGATGGCCGGTCAGCCGGCCGGCGAACTCAGGAGAGGCCATGGTTTGGCACAGGGCATATGCTTCTTCGGGACGGATGGAATTGAGCCCCCTTTTCAGGCCGGCTGGATCCAGCTTGGCTTGAGCCAGGGGGGTCAAGGTCAGAACTGAGGCTGTCAGAATGCAAGAGACGAGTTTGGCGGCTCTCATGGGGACTCCTTATTTTTTTTTCGGCGGGCGATCTCCTGCCGAGCAGGCTTATGCAGGACGGCAATATAATAGGCCGCCAGCCCGGCTGTGATAATGCCGAAGCGCCAGAGATTGCCCTGGATAAGGCCGATAATCCCATAGACCAGGATGGCCAGCAAGAGGCCGATATGGAAAAAGGCGAAGATCAGGTCGACTTTTTTTGAGCTTTTCTTTTTGAACATGGCGGTTAAGCCCGGCGGCCGGCCGGCCGGAACTCAAAATAGCATATAGGATGATTCAGCGCAACCGCCTTCCGCCTTCATTTCGGCCTCAACGGGTTTGTATTTGGACGAAACTTTGCGTATTCTTATCGACTCGGAGTCCAGGTGGCCGGTTATCCGAACTTATGGAGGCCAAAATGATTTATCGCCGTCTTACATCCGTTTTTCTTGTCGTAGCAGCCCTCGCGGTTCTCCCCTCTTGGACCGCTCCTCAGGCTCAGCCGCAAACGGCGGCCGCCGCCGACGAACAGAAGCTTTTGGCGGCCATGCACACCATTGCCAGTCAGCCGCTCTACGACTACGTCCGGGAGCTTGTCTCAGAGAAGTACGGCGGCCGCCTGACAGGAACGGAAGAATACAACCTCTGCGCCCGCTGGGTGGCCGATCAATTTCAAAAGTGGGGCGTGCAGCCGGCCGGCGACAAGGGGACCTATTTCCAGGCCTTTCCCAATCCCTACACGCTCGTCTTTCCGGGGTGTGAGCTTGTCCTCAACATCCCCTGGAAGAACGGCCTCCTTAAGAAATTCTACAAATACGAGGATGAGTTCATACCCGGCGGGACCTCGGCTTCGGGCGAGATCACGGCCGAGGTCGTCTATGCCGGCTACGGCATTTCCGCGCCCGAGCTCGGCTACAATGACTACCAGGGCTTGGATGTGCGGGGTAAAATCGTGCTCCTGGAACGGGAAGTGCCCGTCAGCCCAGACCAAAACCCCGAGCTGTTCAAAAAATGGCGTCCCTACTCTTTCCATCAGTACAAGCTGGAGACCGCTTACGACAAAGGCGCCCGGGGCCTGATCTATAACTACGGCCCTATCGGCAACCCCAACAACTCTTACCGGGAAGGTTTTATCTACAGTCATGTCGGGCCGGCCGTGGTGGACGATGTCTTCGCCGGCACCGGCCGGAACCACAAGGAGGTCGTGGAAAAAATCGCCAAGACTCTCAGGCCTCAATCCTTCGCCACGGACAAGGTCATGACCATCAAAAACGTCACCCAGCATCATCCGGAGGGCGTGGGCCTCAACGTGCTGGGCATCCTGCCCGGCTCCGACCCGACCCTCAAAAGCGAGGTCATCATCCTGGGCGGCCATCTCGACCATCTGGGACGGATGGGGGAGCTCATGCCGGGCGCCAACGACGACGCTTCGGCCGTGGCGGTCATGCTGGGGGTGGCCGAGGCCCTGAGCCGCTCGGAGGTCAAGCCCCGGCGCTCGGTGATGTTCATCGCCTTCGGGGCCGAGGAGCAGGCGTTGGCCGGTTCCGCCTACTACCTCGACCACCCTTTCCTTCCCCTGGAAAAAACCGCGGCCTTCATCAACATGGAGAACGCCGGCTCGGGGGACAAGCTGCACATTTTGGCCGGCAAGAATTTCCCGGCCTTAGGGGGCTATCTCGACCGGGCCAATCAGAAATACATCCACCGGGTCATGACCTCTTCTCCCTTCGCCAACATCGCCCGGCCCCGGCAGGATACCGCCCGCTTTCTGTGGAAAGGAGTGCCCTCCTTGACCCTCAGCTCTCAGGGCGGCCGAACCTTTTACCACATCACCAAGGACGACCTCTCGACCATCACCCCCGAGATCATGGAGGACGCCGGCCAGCTTCTGTTCATGGCCGTCATGGACATGGCTTCGGCCGACACCCTGGATTTTCGAGCCGGGACCTCCCACTGAGGGCCTTGGTGTTCACCTTTCAGGCCCCCACTCGAGTGCGGTTCGGAGCCGGAACGGCCGACGGCTTGGCGGAGGAAGTCGAGCTTTTGGCCAAGGCCGGCCGGGTTCTCCTGGTCACGGATAAGGGAATTGTTGCGGCTGGAATCGCCGGACGGATGGTCCGTGAGCTTCCTCAGATTGAGGTGTTTGATGAGGTTGAAGCGAATCCGAGGCAGACCACCGTGGACAAGGCGGGGGAATTGGCCCGTCGCCTCAAGCCCGGCGTCGTCATCGGCCTGGGCGGCGGGAGCGCCCTCGATGCGGCCAAAGCCGTGGCCCTTCTGGCCACCAATCCCGGCCGCATTGAGGACTACGAAGGCCGGAGCCGCTACCAGGCCCGTCCTCTGCCCGTCCTGGCCGTGCCCACTACCTGCGGGACGGGAAGCGAGGTGACCTGGGTGGCCGTTATCACCCATACCGGCCGGCGGTTCAAAATGAGCATCAAGGGGCCGGAGATGTTCCCGGCCACGGCGGTCGTGGACCCGGACCTGCTCCGGACGCTTCCCGCTCCGCTCGTCGCCTCGACGGGTTTGGATGCCCTGACTCATGCCTTGGAGGCCTTTACGGTCAAGCCGGCCACTGTGCTGACCGACCTGTTCGCCCGCCAGGCGGCCAAGCTCCTCTTCGCTCATCTGCCGGCCGCCTATGATAATATCGGCGGACCGCCGGAAGCCCGGGAGAAGGTCATGCTGGGAAGCCTCCTGGCCGGGTTCGCCTTCAGCAACAGCGATGTGGGGGCCGTACACTGCCTGGCCGAATCCGTCGGGGCGCTTTTCGACACGCCCCACGGGATCGCCAATTCCGTGTTCTTGCCCTGGGTCATGGAGTACAACCTGCCGGTATCCCAAGCCCGCTACGCCGAGCTGGCCCGCCTGATGGGCGAGAAGGACGAAAACGACGAGCGGGCCGCCCGGCGGCTCATCGAGCGGGTGAGGGGCTTGAGCCGAAGCCTCGGCATCCCGTCTTTTGGAAAGCTGGGGATCAGCCCGGAGCATTTCCGGGAGATTGCCGAGAAGTCGGCGGCCAATAACTCCAACCCCTCCAACCCCCGGCCGGTCGGAGTTGAGGATTATGTGGGCATCCTCCGGCGCGCGGCGGCCGTGACAGAAAACATGGGGAGAGGGGCATGAAGGCCGATCTCGACTCCTGCCTGGCCCTGCGGCTTCGCGGGCTGGTCAAGTCCTTCGGGGAAGTCAAGGCTGTGGACGGCCTGTCCCTCGAGGTCCGGCGCGGGGAGATTTTTGGTTTTCTGGGCCCTAACGGCGCCGGCAAGACGACCACCATCAGGATGATGTGCGGCCTGTTGGCGCCCGACAGCGGTGTGGTAGAAATCCACGGCCGTCGGGGGCCTTCTTCACCCTCGACGGCGCGGGAGTCCATCGGCCTTTCTCCTCAGGCCATCGTCATTTGGGAGTCGCTGACCTGTCGGGAGCAGCTCGAATTCATGGGCCAGATGTACGGGCTGGACAGGTCGTCCGCCCGGCGGCGAAGCCTGTGTTTATTGGAGGCCTTCGGCCTCCAGGAGAAACGGAACAAACTGGGCAAGACGCTTTCCGGCGGTCTGCAGCGCCGGCTCAACATCGCCCTGGCTTTGGTCCATGAGCCGGAACTCCTCTTCCTGGACGAACCCCAGGCCGGGCTTGACCCCCAGAGCCGGGTTCTGGTGCGGGAATTCATCCGGGGCTTGCCCCCCCGAACGACGGTCATTCTCACCACTCACGACATGGAGGAAGCGGAGAAATTGTCCGACCGGGTGTGCATCATCGACCGGGGCCGGCTGCTGGTCCTGGACACGGTGGCCCGCCTTAAGAGCCGGCTGGGTGAGGGCGACCTGGTGGAAGTCGAGATTGCCCAGGATATCCGGACCGCTCTCCTGCCTCATGTTCCGGCCTTGCAGCAGTCCGGCCTCAGCCTTAACCTCGGGGACCATACCTTGATCCTGGTCCCCGATGAAGCGGCCCTGGTCTTACCGGAGATCCTCCAGGCCATCAAGGACCGCGGCCTGCGTTTGGTCAACCTGCGCATTCGGCAGAAGACGTTGGAGGATGTCTTCATCCATCTTACCGGCCGGGGGTTGCGGGAATGAAGCTGGCGGCCTATTGGCAGAAGACTTTCCGGGAGAATCTCCGGGAATGGAAAATCCTCGTCCTGACCCTGGTATTCGGCCCCTTTTTTGTTTACCTCATGTTTGCCTATTTCAAGGCGGCTGCTCCGGCCTACACTCTCCTGGTGCTGAACGAGGACCATCCGGTGGCGCGGCCGACGGGCAAGCCCCTGGAGGCGGGCCGGGAGCTATGGGCCGCCTGGGACAAGCTGACCTATCCTGACGGCAAGCCGGTTTTCAAGACGCGGGCGGCCGGCAGCCTGGAAGAGGGACGCCGGCTGCTGAAGGACCGGGAGGCCGACCTTGTGGTGCGGATTCCGCCCGATTTCTCTCGGTCGCTGGAGGCCTATCGGGCCGACAAAAGCCGGCCTCTAGCGCCCGTGCTCAACATCGGCGACGAGTCCAGCGTGCGGTTCATGGTGGCCGCTTCTTTCGCCGACGCGGTGTCGTATGGCTATGTGGCTTCGGCCCTCGGCCTCGAACTGCCGGCCGCCGTCTCTTTTGAGGGGACGGGTTCCGGCCGGAGTCCGAGCGATTTTGACCTCTATGTGCCGGCCCTCATGGTCCTGGCCGTCATCATGGTCATGTTCACCGCCGCGGCTTCGCTTATCAAGGAAGTGGACAAGGGCACTATCACCCGCCTGGTCCTTTCCAGAATGTCCACCTTTGAATTTTTAAGCGCCGTCAGCTTGAACCAGATGCTCATCGGCACGGTCGCCCTGGCCCTGTCCTATCTGGCGGCCCAGTCCGTGGGCTATCGTATCCACGGGTCGCTGGCGCTCTTCCTGGCGGTGGGGGCTTTTTCCGTGCTGTCCGTGGTGGCCATCAGTTTGGTGGTGGCCGGATTCCTGCGAACGATCTTCGAGCTTCTGACCGTAGGGGTCTTTCCCTTCTTCATCCTGATGTTTTTTTCGGAGAGCATGTTCCCCCTGCCCAAAGTCGTATTCTTCCAGATGGCCGGGCATACTTTTTATCTAAATGATATCCTGCCCACGTCTTTAACCGTAAGAGCCTTCAATAAAATTCTTAATTTTGGCGCCGGGCTTAAAGAGGTGTCCTTCGAGCTGGCCGGAATCCTGGTCTTGACCGTCCTTTATTTCGCCCTGGGCTTGTGGGTTTTCCGGAGGCGCCATCTCCGGAGCCGGTAGCCCCTGTCATGAGTTAGAAATAATCCTTGGCTGTCTGCGGCTTTCTCCTCGGCTGGAGCCCCCCGCCTTCGGCCCCCTAAACGCACCCCATTTTTGCTCGGGTTTGACCCTTTTTCAATATAAAGAGTTTTATATAAAAGAAAAGGTCAAAAACGTGAAATGAAGTGAAATAATATGACATTGCCATAATTTGTATTGACTTTTCCCCTAACTTATTTAAAATCACACTTATATTTGGAGAAGGAGCTGGGGTGACGTGACCGAGAACAACGTCCTCGATTCTTGGAAGGCAATTTCCGACTATTTAGGCAAGAGAGTCAGGACTTGCATCAGGTGGGAAAAAGAACTCGGTCTGCCCGTTTACCGTATCGATACCCATTCGACTCGTTCCAGGGTTTTTGCTTATAAATCCGAGATCGACCAATGGCGGAGACAGAGGGCCGACGGCCGTTTGTCCCGCCGAACTCCTCTTTTATCCGGGAAAGTGGCCATCGCCGGCGCCGTTTTCCTGGCTATGGCGTTGTTATTCGTCTTTATCGTGCGCCCTTTTGCGGCCGATTCGTCCGGCCGCGCCGCGGCCGCCGGCTCCCTTCGGCAAGTGAAGATCGCCGTCTTTCCCTTCACCGACGGGAGCGGCGCGGCCTACGAGGAATACTTGTCCGTCGGCCTGGCTCAGGAAATTGTGGATTGCCTGCAGCGGCATAAGGGCCTGACCGTGATCTCCTTGCCCGCCCTGGTCCGCAACATGCCGATCTCCAAGGCCGAACATATCGGCCGGGAACTGGGGTTGGACTACATTCTCAAAGGCGAGATCAGGAGGGAGAAGAACAGCGCCAACCTGGCCCTGGAATTCATCAGGGCCGCCAATGAGGAGCTGATCTGGAGTTCGAAGTACCGGGAACCGCTGAACCAATTGTGGGCTATCAAGAATGATCTCTCGGCCAAGATCGGCGAGGTGCTGAACACGGAAAAGACTCCCTTTCCTGCTTTCCAGGGCCGGCCGGTGGACACGGCCAACAGCCTCGCCCTGGACAGCTATCTTAAAGGAAATTTTATCCTGTCCCGATTGAACGGGGAGACGAACGATCCCTGGACTTTGTATCATCAGGGGAAATACCACGAGTCGAAGTATACGGCCGGCGATAATGAGCTGGCCATCAGCCTTTTTCGGCAGGCCATCAGCAGCGACCGGAGCTTCGCCCCGGCCTATGTCGGGCTGGCGGCCTGTTATGCCAACTATGTCCATTTCAACTGGGACTACAACATCCTCTGGCTGGACCGGGCTGAAGAGCTGCTGGCCAAAGCCCTGGCCTTGAACCCAGACCTGCCGGGCAATTTCAGCACCCATCTGGAGACCCTCCTGTTGAGGGAATACAGCTTCGGGGAGAACCGGGAGAAGGAAGTAGAGAGCTTGGTCCTGATCGGGCAGAAGAAATACCCCAATGACCAACAGCTGAACTCCATCGTGGGCACCTACCATTTCCGCAGATTCGGAAAGGAGGGGCGGCCGGAGGATTGGACCCGGGCCCTTCGCTTCAAGGAAAAAAGCTTCTGGCTGAACCCCTATGCCCTCAGCAACATGGTCTACGCGGAGCTCCTCCTGCTCGACCGTGATTTCGATAAAGCCCTGGAGGTTTGCTCGCTGCTGGAAAAACTCGACACTTCGAACCTGGCCAAGTTCCAGCTGGGAGAGGTCTGCTATTATCAGGGCGACCTGGATAAAAGCGAGTCCATCTTTGAGAGCTTCGAGGTGCCGCTGACATTCCGGCTGATCGCCCTCTATTATTTGGGCATGATCCATGCCCGACGGGGGGAACAGAAAGAGGCACTCCAAGTCGTGCAGGAGATCAACCTTCTGTCTCCCGGAGAATACCGGTATTTTAATGACGGGCTGAAATTGGCCTCCATATTTATGGGGCTGGGCCGGGAAGAAATCGGCTATCAGTATCTCCAGTCTTTCTTCCAGAAAGACCGCTCGCTCCGGGACCGCTTCATCAGCTATCGGTATATCGCCCTGGACAAGAACTTCGATAAAATAAGAAAAGACGACAAATTTCTCGAAATATTAAACCAAAAGGAGGCCTCCCCATGGGTGAGAGCAAAACCGTCCGTGTAACCCCCAACATGAAGAAATGCCTGGCGGTGCTGACCAAGGCGGTCGCCGGCCTGCCCCCCGGCGGCCTCAAAGACAAGGCCAAGGACGCTTTGGCGTATATGTCCAAAACGTTCCAGGGCCGGCCCCAACCCTTGGCCGGGCGGAGATGTCCCGTCAATACGAGCATCATCAAATAAGCCGAACCGTATTTCCCATTCTGACCGGAGCGTCATGAAAATCAGGGGGTTGACTTTCGTCCTGAACGAAGACTGCAATTTCCGTTGCGCGTACTGCTATAAAAAACTGTCAAGAGCCGCCTTCAGTTTTCCCCTGGCCCGGCGCCTTCTTGTTTTTTTTTGCCCTTTCTGACCCGGGACTACCATCTCCACTTCACGGGCGGTGAGCCGCTCCTCCACTTTGCCCGGCTTCAAAAGATCGTGGCCCTGGCCGAGGCCGAGAGCCGATCGCTCCACAAAAAAGCGCACTATTCCCTCACCACCAACGGCAGCCTGGTCTCCGATACGGTCCTTCGTTTTTTAAGCCGGTATCGCTTCACCGTCACCCTGAGCTTTGACGGAACAGCCCAGGACATTCAACGGCAGAGGGACTCCGGCCGGCTGGTGCTCTCCCGGCTGGAAGCCTTGCGGGACGAGGCCAGGATTCGGCTCAGGGTCAACAGCGTTTTTACGCCCAAAACGATCCCCTGCCTTTCCGAATCCGTTCGGCTGCTTCTGGACCTGAACGTTCCTGACCTCGACTTCAACCTGTCTGTTCTCCGTCCCTGGAACCGGGTCTCGCTCAGCAAGCTGGAAGGCCAGATGAACAGGGTGGTTGACCACCTCTTCGGACATTTCCTGAGGACCGGACAGGTGGCGCTCGAAACGTTCCGGGAGCCCGGACCAAAAATGATTTTTTTCTGCGCCGCCGGCCGCGATCGGCTGGCCTTTACTCCCGACGGAAGGATTTGGGGCTGCCACCTTTTCAGCGACTATTTCCGGGGGAAGGAGCGAGTGGCGGCCTCTCGACGCTACGGTTTGGGAACTCTGTCCGAGCTCCCCGGGGATCCCCAAGCGGCCCTGGCCCGCCTGGCCCCCCGCTTTGAGCGGTTGGCTGTGGACCGCCTGGCCACCTCGCGGGGCGAATGTTTTCTCTGCCCGAAAGTGGAGCAGTGCACCGTCTGTCCGGTGAACGCGGCTTTCTCGGGTTCTCCCCTGGGCCGGATTCCTCTTTATGTTTGTCGGATCAGAAGGATCATGATGAAAGCCGAGGATCGATTCCGGCGGCGGGTCAGACGTGCAACTCGAGAATGTCCTCGTCCTCGAGGGAATAGTCGCGATTGACCATTTGGCCTTGGACCTTGTCCTGGCGCCAGAGGCGGGCGTACTTGAGGTTTTGAGCGAAATCCTTGTGCACGGCCTTGGCCAAGTCCATGACCGTGCTGCCCCGGGGCAGGGTGAAGGGCTCGTCGCGATCGGGCTTCTTACCCGGGGCCTTGCTGTAAACCCGGATGATGTCCAGAAGAAGGAAAACCTTCCTGCGCAGCGGCTCGACCCCCTCGGCGATGAGAGGGAAGACGGGTGCCACTTCGAACCGGTCACCGAACAGGATGCGCAACGCTTCAAGGCTTTCACCGGCCCGCTCGGCTCCGGCCTTGGAAGCCGCCACGATGGCCCTCTTCCGATAAGGCGGAACAGGCCCCGTCAAGGGCGCCGATCCCCCCACCAGCTCTATTTTTTTTTCTTTAAGCCGAAGGAGAACGGCCTCCAAATCCGACGACGGGTCCTGGGCTGTCAAATCAACCACCAGGAGGACGGCCTCGGCCGTTTTAATCGCCTCCGCCAGCCCGGGTTCTAGGAAGTCGGTCATCAGGGGCGGAGTGTCGATGAGTTGAATGCGGATGTTCTCGAATTTCATCATGTAGGGGGCCGGCTGCCGGGTGGTGAAGGGATAGACCCCCACCTCCGGATTGGCCCCGGTCAGGGCCTTGACGATGGAGGATTTGCCCGCATTGGGCAAGCCGACCAGAACGACTTGTCCGGCGCCCGACTTTTCGATCAGCGTATTCGGGCTGTGTCTGGCCAGGGAAGGCTGCTTGTCTCCGGACTCCTTGAGTTTGGCGATTTTGGTCTTGAGCTGAGCCTGCATCTTTTCCGTGCCCTTGTGTTTGGGGATGATGGACAGGAGTTCCTCCAGGATTTCGATCTTTTCCTGGGAATTGCGGGCGGTCTTGAGTTTCTTCTCAACATCGAAATATTGGGGCGGAAGGTTGGCAGGCATGGGAAGGTATTATACTCCAGCCGGGGGCCGCTGGACAGCTAAAAAAGTGAGGATTGTCCGGGGACAAAAAATGGCGATAATACGAAATTTGGCAGTCATGGAATAAATAGCATGGAAAATTGTCGCAATGGTCCTTAAAAATTTTATTTATTATCTTGTAATTGCATTATAATAAATAAATTACGATGATAGCCTCCAGGTCATATATTTTTATAGTAATGCCTATTTTTCCGCTTTTTGATGCCCACTTCGTCTTTTATTTCCTCATTTTGAGAGAAAATCTTATGCTTTTTTTGCCAAACATGGAAAAAACGATTTTTCCCTTCAATTTCAAACAAGGGAGATCGGACCGCAATATGTGGTAGAATGAACAGAAGACGGCCCAAAATGTTTTGAATTTTCCTTTACTTTATGCTGGATAATATTGTATAATTCTCTCGAACATCTTTATTGATAACATGACGTAGAGCAGCCCGCAAAGCGTCTATATCAATAAGGCGAAATTGCCATGAAAAAAAAGGAAAAAATAGCGTCTAAGACGAAAAACAAGCAGGCCAAGGACAAGGACATTTCCGCCAAACCAAAGCCTGTTGCAAAATCCGTCTATAAGGCCAGGCCCAGCCGGCCGGAGGCGGGCAAGCCCGATAAAGCTCCCAAGGCCCCGGCCGCGCCCGTTCCGCCGCCTTCCAAGGCTGAAACAGCTCCCCCTCCCAAGAGCGAGGAAAGGGGCAAGCCACGGCGCGAAGCCAAATACACGGCCGAGAGCATTAAGGTGCTCAAAGGCCTAGACGCCGTCCGCAAGCGGCCGGCCATGTACATCGGCTCTACGGGTCCCGAGGGCCTCCACCATCTGGTCTATGAGGTGGTGGACAATTCCATCGATGAGGCCCTGGCCGGCTTTTGCAAAAACATCGAGGCCTTCATCCACGTGGACGATTCGGTGACGGTCATTGACGACGGCCGCGGCATTCCCGTGGAATTGCACAAGAAAGAGAAAAAGTCGGCGGCCGAAGTGGTCATGACCATGCTGCACGCCGGCGGCAAGTTTGACGATAAGAGCTACAAAGTCTCGGGCGGCCTGCACGGGGTGGGCGTGTCGGTGGTCAACGCCCTGTCCAGGAGGCTGGACCTGGAGGTCAAGCGCGACGGCGGGATTTACACCCAGAGCTATGAACGCGGCGTGCCCATCACCCGGCTCAAGCAGGTGGGCAAGACCAAGAAGTCCGGTACCAAAGTCACCTTCTGGCCGGACGATGAGGTCTTCGACTCGACCGAGTTCAACTTCGAAGTCCTGACCCAAAGGCTGCGGGAGCTGTCCTTCCTCAACCGCGGCATCCGCATCTCCATCGTCGACGAGCGGACGAACAAAAGCCACGAGTTCCAGTACAAGGGCGGCATCGTCGAGTTCGTCCAGTACCTCAACCAGAACAAGACGGTCCTCAACCCGCGGCCGGTCTATTTCGAAAGCCAGAAGGACAGCATTATCGTCGAGCTGGCCTTCCAGTACAACGCCGGCTACAACGAAACGATCTTCACCTTCGTCAACAACATCAACACCACAGAGGGCGGCACGCATCTCATCGGCTTCAAGGCCGCCCTGACCCGCTGCCTCAACAACTATGCCCTGGCCAACAATCTGTTCAAGGACCTGAGCGCCGGGGCGCTGTCCGGCGACGACTCGCGGGAAGGGTTGTGCGCCGTGCTCAGCATCAAGATGCGGGACCCCCAATTCGAGGGACAGACCAAGACCAAACTGGGCAACTCTGAAGTCAAGGGCATCGTCGAGTCCCTGGTCAACGAGAAGCTGGCCGCTTATTTGGAAGAAAACCCCACCAACGCCAAGCGCATCGTCCTCAAGGCTCTGGAAGCGGCCCGCGCCCGTGAGGCGGCCCGCAAGGCCCGCGACCTGGCCCGGCGCAAGAGCGTCCTGGAATCGACAACCCTGCCCGGGAAGCTGGCCGATTGCCAGGAGCGCGATCCCGCCCTTTCCGAGATTTTCATCGTCGAGGGCGATTCCGCCGGCGGCTCGGCCAAGCAGGGCCGCGACCGCCGTTTTCAGGCCATCCTCCCCCTGAAGGGCAAGATCCTCAACGTCTGGAAGGCCGCCCAAGACAAGATCCTGAACAACGAAGAGATCGGGATGATGATCGCCGCTCTGGGGGTGAGCGCGGGCGAAGCCGAGTCGAGCCTGGACAAGCTTCGCTACCACAAGGTCATCATCATGACCGACGCCGATGTGGACGGGTCCCACATTCGCACCCTGATCATGACTTTCTTTTACCGGCAGCTGAAGCCTCTCATCGAACAGGGTTACCTCTACATTGCCCAGCCTCCCCTCTACAAAATCTCCAAGGGCAAGGAGGTCCAGTACCTCAAGGAGGAGAGGGCCTACGAGAAGTGGCTGGTCAAGAAGATCTCGGAGGAGTTCAAGGTCCGGGTCAAGGGCAAAAAAGAGGTCTTCGAAGGAGAGAAACTTCGCAAGCATTTCCTCCGCATCATGCAGAAGAAGAGCTACTTGCAGCTCCTGGAGCGAAAGGACTTCCCCCCCTTTCTGGTCGAGCTCCTCATCCGGGAGGGGGTCGACGGCCTGGAGTTCCTCCAGGATAAAAAAGCCATGAAAAGGGTCCAGTCGCTCATCGAGGCTATGGACAAGGACCTGGCCACCGAATTGAGCATGGACGAGGAATACGAGTCCTACGAGCTGGGCCTCAAATACCAGATCAACGGGGTGTCCCTCAACTGCAAAATCAACCTGGCTTTGATCGATTCCACGGAGTACAAGAACCTCTTTAAAATCTACAAGGAGATGGAGGGCTTCAACCCGCCCTATGAGATCCTGGTTGACAGCGAGACCTTGACCATCGAGAACGAAACCAGGCTCCTCGACTACCTCCACGACAAGGGCAAGAAGGGGGTGTCCATCCAGCGCTACAAGGGCTTGGGCGAGATGACGCCGGAGCAACTCTGGGAGACAACGATGAACCCCCAGCGTCGGGCCCTGCTCAAAGTCTCCATCCGGGATGCCGTCGAGGCCGATGAGACTTTTTCCATCCTGATGGGCGATGATGTCGAACGCCGGCGCAACTTCATTGAATCGAATGCCGTGATGGTCACCAACCTCGACATTTGACGGCTTCCGCCGAAAGGACGCGAGCCATGACCCCCCCCGACCAAGACAAAGAGAAAGACAAAGAGCCCGCCAAGGGGCCGGCCCAACCCACCCTCCCCCCCGCCGCCGCCGACCTGTCCGTGGTCAGCCTCGAGGAGGAGATGAAGAGGTCCTACCTCGACTACGCCATGAGCGTCATCATCGGCCGGGCCATCCCCGACATCCGGGACGGGCTGAAGCCCGTCCATCGGCGCGTCCTCTTTTCCCTGTACGAGACGGGGACGAACTACAACAAGCCCTACAAGAAGTCCGCCCGTATCGTGGGCGACGTCATCGGCAAGTACCATCCCCATGGCGACCAGGCGGTCTACGACACCCTGGTCCGCATGGCCCAGGACTTCAGCCTGCGTTACACCCTGGTGGACGGCCAGGGCAACTTCGGCTCCATTGACGGAGATCCTCCGGCGGCCATGCGCTACACCGAAGTCCGGCTGAAGAAGATCTCCGAAGCCCTGATGGAGGATCTGGACAAGGACACGGTCAACTTCGTGCCCAACTACGACGAAAGCCTGACCATGCCCGAGGTCCTGCCAGCTAAGTTTCCCAACCTCCTGGTCAACGGCGGAGGGGGCATCGCTGTGGGCATGGCCACCAATATCCCCCCCCACAACTTGGGCGAGGTGGTGGACGGCCTCATCTACCTCATCCAGCATCCGGCGGCCAAGCTGGACAAGATCATGGAATTCATACCCGGCCCGGATTTCCCCACGGGCGGCCATATCTACGGCCTGCAGGGGCTCCGCGACGCCTACCGCGACGGCCGGGGGACGATCTATATGCGGGCCAAGACCGTCATCGAATCGGCCGGACCCAAGAGCGAGCGGGAACGGATCGTGGTCACCGAGATCCCCTACCAGGTCAATAAGGCCAAGCTGTTGGAGAGCGCCGCCCAGCTGGTCAACGATAAGCGGATCGAGGGCATCGCCGACATCCGCGACGAATCCGACCGGGAGGGCATGCGCATGGTCTTCGAGCTGAAGAAGGGGGAGCTGCCCGAGGTCGTCCTCAATAACCTCTACAAGCACACCGCCCTGCAGACCTCCTTCGGCATCATCATGCTGGCCATCGTGGACAAGCAGCCCAAGGTCCTGGGCCTCATCGACATGATGAAGTACTTCTTGTCCCACCGCCAAGACGTTGTCCGGCGCCGGACGCGCTTCGAGCTGAAGAAGGCCGAGGCCCGGGCCCACATCCTGGAGGGGCTGACCATCGCCCTCGACCATCTGGACGAGATCATCACTCTCATCCGGCGGTCCAAGACGGTGGAAGACGCCCGCAACGGCCTGATCACCCGGTTCCACCTGACCCACCTCCAGGCCCAGGCCATCCTGGAGATGCAGCTCCAGAAATTGACCAACCTGGAAAGGGAGAAGATCCACAAGGAGTACCTCGAAGTCAAGGAACTCATCGCCAAGCTGAGGAGGATCCTCGGCTCTGACAAGCTCATCCAGGACATCATTGTCGAGGAGCTGAAGCAGGCCAAACAGAGCTTCGGCGACGCCCGCCGGACCGAGATCAGGGAAGGCGTCATCGCCGACATTCGGCCCGAGGACTTGATCAAGGAGGAGGAAGTGGTCATCGTCCAAACCGCTTCCGGCTACGTCAAGCGGACCTCCCTCAGCTCCTACCACTACCAGAACCGGGGCGGCAAAGGCCGCAAGGGGATCAGCATGAAGGAGGAGGATGCCGTGAAGAACATCTTCATCTGTTCCACCCATAGCTACCTCTTGGTCTTCACTAACCAGGGCCGGATGTACTGGCTCAAGGCCCTGGACATTCCCGACGTGGGGATCGCCGCCCGGGGCAAGCCCATCGTCAACCTGGTCGATTTCCAGGCCGGCGAGCGGGTGACTTCGGTGGTGGCGGTCAAGGACTTCAGCCCCGACCGCTACGTGCTCATGCTCAGCTCGGACGGGCTGATCAAGAAAACGGCCCTCGACCAGTTCAAGAACATCCGCAAGGGCGGCATCCTGGCCATGAGCATCCGGCCCAAGAAAGAGCTCCTGTTCACCGGCCTGACCGAGGGCAAACGGGACATCCTCATCGGCACCCGGCTGGGCAAGGCCATCCGCTTCAGCGAGAAACAGATCCGGCCCATGGGCCGTCAGGCGGCCGGCGTACGGGCCATTTCCCTGGCCGCCAAAGACGCCGTCATCGGCATGATCGTGATCAGCGAAGCGGACAAATTCATCTTCACCGCCAGCGAGAAGGGCTACGGCAAGAAGTCTGAAATCGGGCTGTACCGCCGGCAGAGCCGGGGCGGCAAGGGCATCATCAACCTCAAGGTCATGCCCAAGATCGGCCCGGCCCTGGCCATGGTGGGCCTCACCGCCGGCGAACTTTTGCTCATGACCGAAGCGGGAAAAGTCATCCGCATCAGGGCCAACGAGGTGCGCACTTCCGGCCGCTCCACCCAGGGCGTCAAGCTCATCAACTTGGAGTCGGGCGATAAGGTCTGCTCCGTGGCCATGGCGGCCGGCGAGACATAATTTCGCTGGGCACCCGTCCCCATCGTCCTCCCGGGCGGCCAGGCGGGACGATTTTCCTTTCTGCTTGACACGTCCCGGCCGCCAGCCTACAATGAGCCCACTTCAAGCCAGGAGAGGATTATGATCGATACCTTGCCCCAGCTTGTGCTTAACACCTTCAAAGAATACCCCAAGGACAATTTCATTCTGTTTAAAAAAGAGGGGGCCTACCTCCCCTTGTCCACGGCGGCCTTCAGCCTGCCGGTGAAACATCTCAGCCTGGGCCTTCAGGCTCTCGGGTTTGGCGCCGGTGACAAATTCGTCATCCTCTGCGAGAACCGGCCCGAGTGGGTCATGGTCGACCTGGCGGCCCTGTGCAGCGGCGGCATCACCGTGCCCATCTACACCACTCTGGTGCCCGAACAGGTCAAGTACATCATCGATGATAGCGACGCCAAGGTCGTCCTAGTTTCCAACGCCGAGCAGTGGAAAAAGATCGAGGCGGTGAAAGCCCAACTGGGCAAGGTCCAGCATTTCCTCATGTTGGACGGCCCGGCGCCGGCCGGGGTCAAGAGCGTGGCCGAGGTCATGGAGCGGGGCCGGCAGGAGGCGGACAAGGACCCCGGGCTCTTCGAAAGACGGGCGCTGGCCGTTCAGCCCTCCGACACGGCCACCATTATTTACACCTCGGGCACAACCGGCGTGCCCAAGGGCGTCATCCTGACCCACAGCAACTTCGTCTCCAACGTCAAGACCAGCGCCGAGCAACTGGAATTCAGCGTCAAGGACACGGTGCTTTCCTTCCTGCCCCTGTCCCATGTCCTGGAGAGGATGGTCACCTACGCCTATGTTTACCGGGGCTGCACCATCGCCTATGCCGAGAGCGTGGACACCGTGGCCGCCAACCTGCTCGAAGTCAAGCCCCACATCATGGTGGCCGTGCCGCGCGTCTTCGAGAAGATTTACTCCAAGGTCATCGACACTGTTCTGGCCGGGTCGGGCCTGAAGCGCAAGATCTTCTTCTGGGGGCTCAAGGTGGGCAAAGAGTTCGGCCGCCGCAAGCTGGCCAAGCAGCCCATCCCCGGCTCCCTGCGCTTCAAACGGAACCTGGCTCACAAGCTGGTCTATTCCAAGATCGTGGCCAAAACGGGGGGGAACATCCGCTTCTTCGTCTCGGGCGGCGCCCCGCTGAGCAAGGACATCGCCGAGTTCTTCTATGCTCTGGGCTTGGTCATCATGGAGGGCTACGGCCTGACCGAGACTTCGCCCGTCATCTCGGTCAACACTTTCCAGGCCCTCAAGTTCGGCACGGTGGGCAAGCCCATCCCCGGAGTGGAGGTCAAGATCGCCCCGGACGGCGAGATTTTGGCCCGCGGCCCCAACATCATGAAGGGCTACTATAAAAAGGAAGCCGAGACCCGGGAGGCCTTCGAGGGCGGGTGGTTCAAGACGGGGGACATCGGCCGACTGGATGAAGAGGGCTTTCTGATGATCACCGACCGAAAGAAAGACCTCATCGTCACGGCCGGCGGCAAGAACATCGCTCCCCAGCCCATTGAGAACATCCTCAAAACCAACTCCTATATCGCCAATGCCGTAGTCGTCGGCGACCGGCGGAAGTTCGTTTCAGCCCTGGTCGTGCCCAACTTTGAAAAATTGGAGGAGTACGCCCGGAGGAACGGCATCGCTTTCCGGGACCGGGCCGAACTTGTCCGGAACCCCAAGGTGGTGGCCTTCCTCACGGCCGAAGTGGATCGGGCCACGCCCATGCTGGCCTCCTACGAGAAAATCAAGAAGCTGCTCGTCCTGGACCGCGACTTCGAGCTGGAGAAAGGGGAAATGACCCCCAGCTTGAAGGTCAAGCGCAACATCGTGGAGAAGAAATACGGGGACGAGATCGAGGCGCTTTACCGGGAAGACAAGTTCGATAACCAGATCTGAGCGGTTGATATTTTCTCGGCCTGATTCGCTCTTGTGAGAAGGTCTGTCCCGAGTGCAGAAATACGAAGAAGATCGTCGTCCGAAGTCGAAAAACGCCCGGACATCATGCGCTCTTCAAATAATCAACTCCAGGCCGGCCTGAAACAAGAGGCTCTGACTGCCGGAGATGTATGATACTCTCGGGTTGAGGTAGAATGGTCCGGTCACCCGGATCTTGGTACCCAGGGCCACCTTGAGGCATGAAGTCTGGGGATACTCTGGAGAACCAAGGTCGTAAGGATTAAAAACGTTAAGCGAAATAAAAGCCCCGACATTGATATAAGGATTCCAGTACCTTTGTAGGCCTTTGAAGAGCCGGTATTCCAAAGCGAAGCCCAAATAGGCAAAGCTTTGGTCGTAAGAGTCTATAATGACATCTGCCGCGCTTGATTTCCTATGAAGGGCCTCACTGTATTTATGATCGAAGGCTTCAAGGATAAAGCCGAAATGGTCCGTTGAGATAAATCCGATTGAGACCAGCAAGCAACCTTTCAGCCGAGGCGATGAGTAATAGCCGTACCCGCTGCCGCCGGTGCTATCGTCATACCGAACTTCCGTCAGAGCAAGAGGGAATCCATAGCCGATTCCGATCATGCCCAGGACGTCAGCGCTGCAGCCCTTAGCTGTCAAAAAAACGATAGCGAAAACTGCCGTGAGGACCGAAGACTGAAGGATACCCTCTTTTTTTTTCATCGCCTGACTCCATGCGGGAATAAGGATTATTTTCGCGATAAAAGGAAAACTGCGCCTTTTATTGGTGAATCCCCCTTGACCCTCGGGGGGAAGCGTATATCACCACAAATTCTAATGTCAAGGATGCTATGTTTTTGTTGAGATCGATCTCCGAGCAACCCGGGCCGGAGCTAAGAATTCTTGAAATCTATCATTGGCCGGCCAGCTCGTACTTCTGGATGAGGGGATTGAGCCGCGTCAGGAGCTCGTAGAATGATTGGCCTGCCCGGCCGGCGAGCTCGGTGGCCGTGACCTCCTCCCCCCCGTCGCGTCCGATGACCGTCACCGGGTCCTCGACGCGGACGTCCGGAACTTCGCTGAGGTCGACCACGACCATATCCATGGTAACGCTGCCCAAGATTCGGACCCGGCGGCCTCGGACTAGGACCTCGGCCACCCTGGACAGGGCGCGCGGAAACCCGTGCCAGTAGCCGATGGGGCAGACTCCCACGACCGAATCCCTGGCCAGCGTTTCGCTCAAATCATACCCGATCCGGGCGCCCGCGGGGAGGCGCTTGACCTCCGAGACGATCGTCCGCCAGGAGAGAACCGGCCTCAGCTCGTATTTTCGTTCAAAGGCCGCCTTCATCTTCAAGGAGGGCCATAGCCCGACGAGCCCGATCCCGATGCGGACCATATCCAAATGGGCCTCGGGATGAAGAAAAGCGCCGGCGGTGGCGCAGGCGTGGAGGAGCGGCCGGTACCCGGCCGCCTCGAACGCGGCGGCGGCGCGCCGAAAAGCTTCGATCTGCCCCCGAGTGTAGGCTGTGTCGTCCGGGTCCTTGGCGGCGGCGAAGTGGGTGTAGAGGCCCTCGATCCCAATCCCCGGGTGGTCACGGCGCAGGACGGAGACCAGCTCAGGAACCTGGGCCGGCAGGAAGCCTTGGCGGTGGAGGCCGGTGTCGATCTTGATATGGACCCCGAGGCGATCGCCGACTCCCGACCGGCTGAGGGCGGAAAGGCTTTCGAAGCTCGAAAGTGTCAGGCTGATCTGGAGGCGCGCCGCCTCCTCGATGCGGGCCGGGAGCGTGTAGCCCAGGACGAGGATGGGTTTTTCGATCCCGATCTTCCGGAGCGTTGCGGCCTCGACGATCGAATCCACGCCCAGCCAATCCGCGCCCAGCCGGTCCACGGCCGGGACGAAGTCGTACAGGCCGTGGCCGTAGGCATTGGATTTAGCGACGGCCATCAGCCGACAGCCGGCGGGAAGGAGTCCCCGGAACAGGCCCAAGTTGTGGGCCAGGGCGGCCCGGTCGAGCTCTATCCAGGTCCGGAGCAGATGTTTGTCGATGGCGGCGTCGGTCATGGAATCGTCCGCGGCGCCCCCATCTTACGGTGGACGGCGTCCATCGTCAACCTCCCGATCGAGGCCAAGGTTCCGGCCGCCCCTGTGGGAACGCATGAAGTTTTCCTTCAGAAGGGGAGGAACGTCGTCTCCAAGAAGGCCAGCTTTAAGGTCATCAAGCTGGTCAAGCCTCTGTTGGACAAGCAATAATACCAGGGCAAAAAAAAGCCGGGGAGGCCTTCCGGCCTCACCGGCCCTGGATTTCTGATCAAACCGAAAGCGGGGTTATTTGATGTCGATAGCCCCTTTGGTCCGCTCCCGGCGCTTCTCCTCCATTTTGTCCCACTTCTTCATGCAGGGGGCGTCCTGGCCTTTGACCAAGGAGCAGGCCAGGTATTCCGAGCAGTAGATGACGCAGGCCCGGATGGCTTTGCCGGTGGGAGTTTTCTGAGAGTCGGAGCCGTGGATGGAGAAGCTCCCCAGGCTGAGGCCTCCGCCCAGGCCCAGTCCGCCGGCTTCGGCCTCGATCGTCCGGGTGTCCACGATCTCACCTGTTTCGGAGTCGATGACCTTGAGGTCCACGGCGATATAGGTCTTGTCCTTCTTGCCGCCCAGGCTGATGGGTCCCAGCGACACTCCGCCCCCCGTCTCCCGGGTTTGCTCCTCGTAGGCGGAAACGGTGCCTGCCACCAGATACTGGGCGCCTTTCATCTTGCCCATGCGGACCTTGGTGGCCTGGCTGACGCGTTCAGTCTGGCTGAAATCCTGTTCGTAAAGGACGGAGTCGATCTCCTTCCGCTCCAGGACCTGAAAAGCCTTGGTGCTGAATAATTCCGAGGCCAGCATATCCGACAGCTCGTCGCCCACGGAGGCGCTCCACCATCCGGCGCTGGTTTGGTTGGTGAAGCGCAATACGCCCAGGCGGGGCTTTTCGTCCTGGGCGGCCAGCGAACAAACACCGGCCAACAGGACAAATGTCAGCCCAAATAATAGGGTTTTTTTCATGCGATCCTCCTTGTCAGGAGCCCATGATAGCAAGAACAGGCGGGGAATTCAATGAATCAGCGAGCTCTCTTGATGAATCAAGGTCACTTGGCGCTGGAGGCGTCCTCTTCGGGTTCGGGCTTTTCTTTGACCCGGTACAGGATGCGGCCGCAATTCTCGCAGAGCAGGAGCTGATTTTTCTCCACCAGTTCGCTCAGCATTTGGGGCCGGACGCGCATGTGGCACAACGTGCAGAAATCGTCGGTAACCGGGGAAAGAGCGATGCTGCCCTTCTTGTCGAAGATCCGGAAATAGAGGGCCGCCTGATCCTTGGGGATGAGGGGGAGCAGTTCCTGTTTGGACTTGATCAAGCGCTGGAGTTCTTCCTCCAGCCGGGATTTTTCCTGGGCCAGGGCTTCCTTTTCCTTGTGGAGGCTGGTTTTTTCCTGATTGTCTTTCTCCACGGCGGCCCGGATATCGACCTCGATCTCGTCGGCCTGGAGAAGCTCCCCGATGATCTCTTCTTCGAGCTTGTCGATTTTCTGCTGGTTGTCGTTGATTTCCTTAAGCAGGGATTGGTATTCTCTGTTGGTCTTGACTTGGTTGAGCTGGAGCTTGTATTTGCTGACCTGGGCTTTGATATCCTTGACCTCGCCCTCCAGCTCCCGGCGGCTCTTCTGGTTGTGGGCCAATTGATCTCGGGCCTGACTGAGGGTTTGGGCCGAGGTTTCGACCTGACGGTCGATAGCCTCGAGTTGGGAGGGGATACTATCCAGAAGAGATTGGATCTTCCTGATTTCGGTATCGAGCCGCTGCAGTTCGATCAGCTTTTCGAAATCAACGTCCACATCTCTTCCTCTCGTGCGAATGGGCCTACCAGGATTCGAACCTGGGACCTGCCGGTTATGAGCCGGTGGCTCTTCCGCTGAGCTATAGGCCCTCGAGTGTCTCTCTTATATCAGATATGGAGGAGAGAAGTCAATTTTTGGGCTCAAGCCGTGCCGTTGGTGAAGGACTTCAACTTCCGGCTGCGGCTGGGGTGCTTGAGCTTGCGCAGGGCCTTGGCCTCGATCTGGCGGATGCGCTCCCGGGTGACCTTGAACTGCTGGCCGACTTCCTCCAGGGTGTGCTCGTTGCCGTCACCCAGGCCAAAGCGCATCTTGAGGACCTTGGCTTCGCGTTCGGTCAGGGTCTTGAGGGCCTCCTCGATCTGCTCCCGGAGGTTGATGTGGATGACCGTATCGGGCGGGGAGGGCAGGATCTTGTCCTCGATGAAGTCACCCAGGTGGCTGTCCTCCTCCTCGCCGATGGGCGTCTCCAGGGAGATGGGCTCCTGGGCGATCTTGATGATCTTGCGGACTTTGTTGACCGGCAAGTCCATCTTTTTGGCGATCTCCTCGGAGCTCGGCTCGCGGCCGACCTCCTGGACCAGGCCGCGCGACACCCGGATGAGCTTGTTGATCGTCTCGATCATGTGGACCGGGATGCGGATGGTGCGGGCCTGGTCGGCGATGGCCCGGGTGATGGCCTGCCGGATCCACCAGGTGGCGTAGGTGGAAAACTTGTAACCGCGGCGGTATTCGAATTTGTCCACGGCCTTCATGAGGCCCATGTTGCCCTCCTGGATCAGGTCCAGGAACTGCAGGCCGCGGTTGCTGTACTTCTTGGCGATAGATACCACCAGCCGAAGGTTGGCCGCCACCAGCTCCTTTTTGGCCAGGTCCGAGATCTTCTTGCCGGTGGTGATGGTGCGCAGCATCTTGCGCAAGTTTTGAGTGTCGAGGCCGATTTCCCGCTGGTGGCCCTTGAGCTGGCGGTTGATGTCCCTTTTCTTCTGCTCCAAAACCGCCCGGTTCTTTTGGCTGCGGCTCTGCCTGTAGGCCAGGCCGGCCTCCTCCAGGCGCTCCTCCTGGTCGTTGATGACCTGCAGCTTGTGACGGAGGATGTCGATGATCTTCTCCCGCTGGATGGAGCGCAGGTTCAGTTCGCGGATATGCCGGCTGATGGCCACGATCTTCCGGCCGCGGGAGATGAAGGATTTCTTCCGCTGGGGGATGCGGTCCAACTTGGCGGTCAAATCCCTGATCTTTTTAATTTTGGCCAGGATCTGTTTCTTCTTCTCTTCGATCCTGCCCTCGGCGATTTCGTCCTCGCTGACGTCGAACATCTCGGTGATGACGTTGACGTTGTCCTTG
>Ga0315284_10001280_pt1 | contig 35812 bp, 32 predicted proteins | sample YL17G09_16_MG_FD_203696 | JGI IMG/M metagenome (GOLD analysis project Ga0315284, IMG submission 203696) | Sediment microbial communities from Yellowstone Lake, YNP, Wyoming, USA - YL17G09_16 | ecosystem: Environmental > Aquatic > Freshwater > Lake > Sediment | place: USA: Wyoming | collected...
CTCCGTGAATCGGCTCTGCCTCATCGCTTGTCCTCCTCGGGCTTTTATACCCTGGAGAACTCTCATTTACACTGGTACAGTTTTCGGGGGGCAGGTCAGAGCGCCCAACATTCTGCTGACTGGCGTTACCTACTGGAGGAGACCATGGCTACCCCTACTTCACCCCTTCCCATGTCAATTAAAGAGGCTTTTCTGCGCGGGTGCCAATACCAAGGCGGGGAGGGAAGGACTTGATGCTCGATGCGTGGAAGAACGCTTTCGTTCTTCTCCAGAAGTTCAAGGAGGGCGACACAAGCGAGGACCATTTGACCCATGGGGCATACAACGTGGCGTTTCCAGTCTGGGCAGACAAGAACAGCGTGATTTGGAAGGACGATTTTCGGGTTATGATTGGCCCGCCTCCTTGAGACCCCGTTACAGGGAAGGGGGACCGCCGCGGAAGAGAAAACAAACACAACCAGGAGACGCTTCGCAGTGAGCCTGTGAGGTTTATGCTCAATCAGGTCCGGAATCTTGAAATGAAAATCCCGCAGTGTTTTTCATAACTGTGCAGTCCAACTTCCGTAAGAGCTAATATAGCAAGGGTGGATCGCTCCTCTCCGAACATTGAATGGACTGACCCGCTCTCCTGAATCCGCACGAAATGGCATATGAATTCGGGCGGAGAAAGGGGGGGAGCGACATCTAATCACTCACTCCGCCTGGTACAAAATCCCGGGCGGCTCAGGGCTTGCTGCCCAAATGAAAGGGGAATCGCGATCCGCCCCTGATAAATTCCAACGTGTGGCAGAATTGGACCCGAAATTCGCAGGTGTGCATTCAATCTTCTGGCGGAGGAGCCTATGAACAAGCTAACTCGCAGGTCGATGCTGTGCCGATCGCCTAGTCTGGCGGGTGCCGCTCTGTTGCCCCTCGGGAAGCTCCATGCGGAAGAGAAACCTGTGCCAGTGGATCGCAAGCTGAGGGTGGTTGCGGTAGGCGGCCACGGCGACGACCCGCAGGCTGGCTGTGGCGGGACTTTGACACTCTATGCTGACCAGGGCCACGACGTGGTGGCCTTGTCACTGACCGGGGGACCGCTTCCTGCCCCCGGTGCGAATCCCGAAGAGCGCTCTGTGAAGAACCGTTTGAACGCCATGAGGATGGCGGAGATTCTGAAGATTCGCTTGGATTGCTTGAACTATGGCGGTTCGAACAGCGGCCAATTTACGCTTCCAATCGTTTATGGGACAGCATCAGAGGTTACGGGACAGCGGTATAAGGAGTTCACCGAAATACTGCTGGACAAGTATAAGCCTGACATCGTCTTTACCCACTGGCCAATCGACTTCCACATGGACCATCGAGCTGCTGCACTACTCACCTACAGCGCTTGGCTGAGCAGCGGGAAAAGATTCCCGCTCTACTATTACGAGTCCGAATTGGGAACACAGACACAGAATTTCTGGCCGACCCATTACGTCGATATTACTAGGGTTGAAGGACGCACGCGCGAGGCACACATTGCTAACACCCTGTGGCTTGACAATTGGCCTTTGTACCACTATACACAGCAATGGCGGGGACGAGAGCATGGATGCAAGGTGGCGGAGGCCTTCAACCTCCACCCCCAAAGTCCAACTACTCCGACGCTGCCTTGAGGAATAGCGGGTGCAGATGGCAAGCAACTGGAGCTGATATGCGAAACAAAAAGTTCACACGGCGAGGATTCTTGGGGACGGCTGCAGGTGCAGGGCTGGCAGGGCTGGCGCTGCCTGCTTTTCCGGTCAAGTGGGTTCCTGAAGGTGGGACCGTCAATGCCATCGCGGTCGGTCACGAATACCGGCAGGATGATCTGCCCTCGATCGCGATGGCGCCTGACGGGACAGTCTGGGTGGCTTGGCTGAGCTTCGAAGGTGACCGGGATGACGTGGCCATCCGCGCTTACAAAGATAAAGTCTGGCAAAACCTGCAATGGGTGCCGGGGACGAGTGGTGACAATTGGCTTCCGCATGTGGTCGTAGACACCTCAAACCGCGTGTGGGTGGTTTGGTCTCAGCAAGCAAACGGGCAGTGGGATATTTGCGCGCGACGATTCGATCCAGGGCGCCAGGAATGGAGCGCGCTGGAGCGATGGACTTCTGACCCTTTGCCGGACATCAATCCGCGCGTCTGGTCAGACGGTAAAGGCAAGGCGGCGGTGGTCTGGCAGGGCTTCCGACGGCACTCGGCGCCGTCGACGCGGGCGAGCAGCAACATTTTTCTCCGCACGCTGGAAGGCGAGAAGTGGTCGGAAGAAATTCGCATCACGCGTCGCGAGGCGAATGACTGGGAGCCCTCTGTCGCCATGGACAGCAAGGACACTGCGTGGGTGGCTTACGACAGTTACAAGAACGGCCATTACGATGTGTTTCTCACGCCGGTTCGCGGTGGGAAGGTGGGCGAGGAGATTGCGGTCGCCACGACTCCGCGCTTTGATGCGAGAGCTACGCTCGCGGTCGATACACAGGATCGCGTCTGGGTGGCTTGGGAATCAGGCCATGCGAATTGGGGCAAGGACACGGGTCGCATCCTGGGTGATAAGCAGGTGGGGGTGCCCCTCGGTGGTTTTCGCGAGCTTAAGATTCGATGCCTCGAAAACGGAAAGTGGCTGGAGCCGCGGGTGCCGTTGGCAGGGGCATTCAAAGGCGCCGACACGTATCAACCTCATGTCTTTTCAGACGGGAGCGGATCGGTTTGGGTCGTGGGATTGGTGCGCAAGTTTGCGACGCACCGCCCCCCCTATCCCCAGAAGGAAGCCTTTTGGGAGATATATGCCTCGCGCCCTCTCGGTTACTGGGAGTATTGGGTAACGCATCTGGATGGCAAGCAGTGGTCCGAGCCGATTGCGTTGCCCAATAGCAAGGGAAGGTTGAGCACGCGCATGAACGCCGTGCTCGCATCGAATAATGACCTTTGGTTGACTTGGCCGACCGACAATCGAATCGAAAGCCATTATCATCGTCCGATCCGCCAGCAGGTTCACGCCGGCATGACCCCTGCCGCCACGGCGTCAGGATTGCCCGAGTTGAAAGCCGTGGAAGAAGAGAAAGTACAAGGTGACCTCCGAATCGCAGGTGAAACAGGCGACATAGCGGTGATGCGCCAGTATCGGACGCTGATCGGCGGGAAAGAACACCGCGTTCTGCGTGGGGATCTTCATCGTCACACGGAGCTAAGTTGGGACGAAGGCGGCCGGATGGATGGGTCCTTGCAGGATTTCTACCGTTACATGTGCGATGTGGCCTCCATGGACTTCGGAGCTAACACGGAACACCAGGGTGGCCGATGGCCTTACTGGTGGTGGTACTCCTTGAAGATGACCGACATGTACCACGTTCCGCATGCCTACGTGGCCTTTTACGCTTACGAGCGCAGTGCTAGTTTTCCCCAGGGCCATCGAAACATCTTCTTTACGCGGCGTTCGGACACCCACATGACCCCCTTCTTCTTGACATCGGGTGTAGAGTTCTTTGCATTCCCCTTGACCTCAGAAGGAGATGAGCCGGTTAACACTGAAGGTGGTCCCCTGGTCGAAAACGACACGAGTTTGCTCTACGAGGAGGTAGCTGCACATCATGGTATTGCCATTCCGCATACCACAGGGACAGGTATGGGCACTGACTGGCACGTCCATGACCCAGAGATCGAACCGGTGGTGGAGATTTTTCAGGGATGCCGGATAAGCTATGAGCAAGTGGGCGCGCCTTATTGCATAACCGAGCATGAAGCTCAAGAGGCAGCACAAGTTGTTCCAAAGTGGCCCGAAATTTGGAGGACAACAAGGCCGGAAGGAATGGTCACCCATGCCTGGGATAAAGGGTACCGGCTGGGTGTGATTGCCAGCTCCGATCACACGTCCACGCACATTTCCTATGCCATGGTCTACACGGACGATACCAGTCGCGAAGGGATCCTCAACGCCTTCTGCAAGCGCCACACCTACGGAGCGACGGACAATATTCTGCTGGAAGTGCGGATGGGAGAACACTTCATGGGCGACCTGGTGAGCAGCGCAGGTGCGCTCCCACCCCTGCGCGTCAAAGCCCGCGGGACAGGAATCGTCTCGAAAGTGGACTTCCTGAAGGATGGGAAAGTCATCCATTCTGCGGAGCCCAACACGCAAGAAGTGAGTTTGGAATATCAGGATACAAGCGCGGACGGCGGGCGGCACTACTACTATGCGCGGCTCCTGCAGAGGGACGGCATGATCGCGTGGTCCTCTCCGCTGTTTGTGAATTGGAAGTAGCCGGTGAATGCCTCGTCGCTTCCGAGGGCAATTGAAGACGAGAGGAGATAACGATGACATTCCTGCGAACTGTGCGATGGATGTGGTTCTGTGCCCTGGCCTTGTCTTCGGTCACGCAACTCCTCGCCCAAGTACCCGCCACAAATGTGGGTCTGCGCGTTGAAATCACTTTTTCTCGTGAGTTGGAAACGAAAGCGCTGGATGGGCGGATGTACGTTCTGGTTTCGAAGGATGGCAGCAAGGAGCCGCGCTTTCAGATCGAGAGATATGGCGGGTTTAATACGCAGCAGATCTTCGGGGTTGACGTCGATGGCCTGGCGCCCGGCGCCCCCACGATTGTGGACCGGTCCACTCCGGGCTATCCGGTAGAAAGCCTCGAACAAATCCCTCCGGGCGATTACTTTGTGCAAGGGTTTCTGAATATCTATGAGACTTTCCACCTCGCCAGCGGCCACGACGTGAAGTTGCCTCCGGAGCGTGGCGAAGGGCAGAAGTGGTACATCAAACCAGGAAACCTCTATAGCGTTCCCAAGCGAGTTCACCTTGATCCGGCAACGGGCGGCGTTCTGCGCATCACACTCACGGAGAAGATTCCGCCTATTGTGCCCGCTAGCGATACGAAATATGTGAAACACTTGCGCATCCAGAGCCGGCTCCTGAGCAAGTTCTGGGGCCGGCCGACGGAGATTGGGGCCATCGTGCTTCTGCCGGAAGGCTTCGAAGCGCATCCCCAGGCGCGTTATCCGCTGATGATTCAGCAGGGGCACTTTCGCTTTGGGTGGGATTGGCCGGTGCCCTTCCGGAGCGAGCCGCCCACGCCGGAATTGCAGGGGGAAGAGCGCGCCCTGGCGGAGTACGGGTACAAGTTCTATCAGGATTGGACGTCCGGCCGGCTGCCGCGAATGGTCGGCCTGATGATCCAACACGCCAATCCTTATTACGACGATTCCTACGCCGTGAATTCCGCCAGCATCGGCCCGTATGGCGACGCGATTGTCCAGGAGCTGATTCCTGAAGTCGAGAAGCGTTTCCGGGCCATCGGCGAGCCGTGGGCGCGCGTCCTTTATGGGGCTTCGACGGGCGGTTGGGAATCTCTGGCCATGCAAGTGTTTTATCCGGATTTCTTCAACGGTGCGTGGGTGCTCGCTCCCGACCCGATCGATTTTCGCGCCTTCATGACCTCCAACATCTATAAAGACAAGAACATCTTTTGGAATGAGGGCCCCTGGCTGCGCGTTCCGCGCCCCGGCAGGCGTACGACGGAAGACATCATTACGGCTACCATAGAAAGCTACAGCCGGTATGAAAGCGTGCTGGGAAGCCACCTGCGCTCGGGGGAACAGTTGGCCATTTGGCAGGCGGTGTTCGGGCCGGTGGGCCCTGATGGTTACCCGAAGCCGCTCTGGGACGAACGCACCGGGGTGATCGACCGCCAGGTGGCAGATTATTGGCGCGAGCATTATGATTTGAGCTATATCCTGCAACGAGACTGGAAGACCTTGGGGCCGAAGCTGGTGGGCAAGCTCCACTTCAAGGTAGGCACACGCGATACCTTTTATCTGGACGGTGCCGTGCGCCTGATCCAGAAAGTCCTCGAAAACACTAACTACCCTTACTATGCGGGGGATTTTGAATACGGGCCGCACCAGCCGCATGGCTATTGGGGAGATCCGCAGCTCCCATGGTTTGACGGCCGCTCGGTCGCGCAACAGCGGCTGATGCCGGAAATGGCGAAGTGGATGGAGAAATCGGCTCCCCGAGGTGCCGATCTGACCAGTTGGAAATACTGATACGAGCTTGAGGTTCAAAAGCTGGTTGGAGGCCCCTCCGCCGCTCGCCGCGCGCGCTGCCTGCGAAGGCTTGAGGCGAGCGTCTCGGCGAGAGCCGGATGCGGGGGAACCTGCATGTCCGGTTCGACAAGGGGAGAGGGCGTCGTCCTCTCGGATCGTTTCCCCTCCTACTCTACTTGTGGCGAACCAAGTGCGGCAGCGAGGTCGCTGATCCCTCCCCCCCACAATCACCAGGTGGTTTCGACAATGGGGATGACCATTGAGCCTTTTCGGCCAGAAACCAAAAATGGTCTACTGCATGGCCAAGGCTCCTGCGACGCGAATGGCGGCCTAGCTGCCATGCTTTAGGCCATGAAATCGCTGCAAACCATGGGAGATCGTCAGCGTGGAGTCTGTCTCAAAACTCTGGGGATGGCAGGCGGAGATCAGAGGGATTTGCTCCCGAAGTGTCTAGAGGACTGGGTGCCGAGGGATCATCTGGCGCGATTCATTCGCGAGCTTGTGGATGCCCTGAATTTGGCCAAGTTGGGATTTCAGCAGTGGGGGAGCGAGGAAGGGTGGCCTCCGTATTCGGCGGATTTGCTCTTGAACGTATAGGTGGACAGGTGCTGTCCGCAGGCTTGAGATGCCTCTCAATAACCTTTCAAGCCCTTACACCGCACCCGGGCTTCGCGTTTTGAGACGAACTCCGTGCTACCATCCAACTTGCCGCGAAAACAGATGAGGAGTACCTGGTCCGCTGTGTGGCGCACCTTGTCAAATCACGTGTGCGGGCAAATGCCGCAGATGTTGCGGAGCCGACAGGCCTCTAGATTACATTTGCCCCAAGGGATGTTTGTGGTGGCGAATCGTAACCCGCGGCAAGGCTGCGCCCAGCGCTACAGTTCAGCTGGGGGTCAACACTATCTTCAAGATGGCGCAGGTGATTCAAGCTATCGAGTCTAAGTTGATCCCGCGCTATCAAGAAAAACGCCACCCCCTCGTCGGTGCCCCGAGGGTCAATGTCGCAGTGATTGAAGGCGGTACGCAAGTGAACACTTTCTCTGACGAGTGTACAATTGAAATCGATCGATGTATCGTCCCCGGTGAGGTAACGTCCAAGGGGAGGGAGGAATTTCGGGCCCTCCTGGAGGAGCTGAAAGCCAGCGATCCGGAATTTGATGCCGTCATGGAAGAAGCATTCTTGGAGGATATTCCACATCGATCAGGTTTGTCGGGCCGCCCAAATCTACTTGCGCATGATGCTTTCATTTTGATCGGTGACTCCCCCACGTCGCTCACGCTGAGGTTCGATTTCAGGGAGGGTCTATCGTGACCGAAAATTGGACGTTGGGAACCTTTGTCATATTACTGGCGGGATTTTTTGAGGGTAGCTTCATGTTGCCCTTGAAGCACACGGTGCGGTGGAGCTGGGAGAATACCTGGTTGGGCTTTTCCTCCACCGCCTATCTGATCTTTCCCTGGTTGTTAGCGCTGATTACAGTTCCACAACTCGGCGAGGTTCTGGCCCGAACCCGTGGCGGCGAATTTCTTCGGATACTCTTGATCGGATTCGGATGGGCCTGCGGTGCCGTCTCCTTCGGTCTGGGTGTGGATTACGTGGGTATATCGTTGAGCTTTGCCATCAGCCTCGGGCTCACGGCTTCACTTGGAACCCTCGTCCCCCTGCTGGTGCTCTCGCCCGCAAAACTCGCAACAGCCCAGGGACCATTCATCCTGCTGGGCGTGGTGGTGATGCTCGCCGGAATACTCACCTGCTCATGGGCAGGGAAACTGAAGGACACGGCCTTGCAGAAAGGCCACGCGGCCCCAAACCCCGCTCCGCAAAAATCCTTCGTGCTAGGCTTACTCTTTTGCATCCTCTCCGGACTCTTTTCACCTTTGGGGAATCTGGCATTCGCTTGTTGCACGGAGACCACCACCCTCGCCCGGCGATTGGGAACGCCGGAACAATACGTCTCCATTCCTTTTTGGGCTCTCATCACAATTCCGATGTTTCTTGGCAATGCGGTGTTTTGCGTGCAACTATTCGTGCGGAAACACACCTTCGCAAAATTCCTCCTGCCGGCGTCAGGTGCGTATTACTTGTTGGCGGCAAGCATGGGCGCGATGTGGATCGCGTCGATGGTGGTCTATGGGATCGGGGCAAACATGCTCGGCAGCATCGGTCCCTCAATTGGCTGGGCAATTTACATGTCTTCTGCCGTGGTCATCGCCACCCTCTGGGGGCTCTCTAGTGGTGAATGGCGCGGGGCTGGCCAGCAGGCTTTAAGGGTCATGTCCGCAGGCCTTGCACTTCTGGTCGTCGCGGTGTTCATTAATGGATTAAGTAATAGATAGGAGGAGAAACCATGGATATGGGTGAGGTCGAATCAAAGATCAGCGAAGCTCTAAGGACCGTTAAGGTCGTCGATCCACACGTCCACTTGAACGCCGCGAAGCCTGGGGCATCCACACTCGCGGACGTCGTCCTGTACCACCACGTTTGGATAGAACTCGTGTCCTCCGGGATGGGGCAACGGGAGGTAACGCAGGCGGGATTGCCCCAGGAACTGGCCGACCCGCAGATGGATCCCCTGGAGCGTGTGAACCGCGTGCTTCCCCACTTGCCGAAGATCCGCAACACCACGGTGGGAATGCTTCTTGGCTGGTTGCTCACCGACCTGTACGGGTGCAGGGGCTATATTGACAAATCCAACATGGAAGAGCTGGCCGCAACCGTTGCGCGCACTGCAAGCGACCCTCGTTGGCCGGAACACCTCTTTGCGGAGATCTGCGGAATCGAGCAGGCCATAACCGTCGAGCCTTGGAAGGGCAAACGATTCGAAAGGATCATCTCTGCGGACGAGCGCTTTCACATGCTTAACATTGCGGAGGGAAAGGTGAGGCCCCGCGAGAAGTTGGAAGAGATGGGGGCCCTCCTGGGGCGAGAGATAAGGGCAAGCGCCGACTATGCGGATTTTATCGGCAAGCTCGTCGACGATCCAACCCACAGCTCTTCCGTCTTCATTGGTGCCTGGATGCCGGCCTACATGACGGACGAACTGGCGGACGATGCGAACGTTACCCGCATCATCGAGAAAGCCCGCGAGGGCAAATCGCTGTCACGCGTCGAGCTCGGGAGCGTCTCCTATTACGGCATGGATCACTGCCTGGAGGAGTTGCGGAAGACCCCCATTCGCACCATCCAGCTCATCGTGGGTGCGGAGGTGCTCCTGCCCCACCGGTCCATCACCGAGTGGGAAGGATGCTTTACCGCGGCTGTGGCACGCCTTGCTTGTAAGTTCGAGGATTTCCGGTTTAACCTTAGCACGGCGTCGGACTTGTACACCCAGGATATCGGGATCCTGGCCAAGCACATTCCGAACATCAGCGTGGCCGGGTACTGGTGGCATACGCTCTACCCCTTCTACATCCGCAAGTCGCTTGAGACGAGGCTGGACATGGTGCCGGCAAGCAAGATCATCGCTTTCTTCTCCGACGCCTACCACTGCGAATGGTGCTGGCCGAAGCTCAGGCTTGTGAAGCAGATCCTGGGTGAGATTCTTGTCGACCGTGTCCGAAAGGGCTGGTACGATTTGGACACAGCTTTGTCGATTGTTCCCACGATCTTCCACGATGCGCCGAAGGCCATTTACGGCCTGTGAGGTTTACTTCCAGGCCGCCGGACCCGACTGCCAGGAGCTGTCGTCTAACCTAAAACAGGTTGAATCGAGTTGACGCATGGCAGGACTTGCTCGCAAATATGGCTGAGGAAGCTCTACGTCCGAATTCGGCCAGCCTAACTTCCGCGTTTGGCGGAGTGACTTGGTGCATTTGCAATGGGGTGCCAGGTGCCGAGCCGGCTGGTGACTGGCACCGTTGCTGAGGAATTCCGTGACTTCGCCTGGGTAAAATGCTGGTGCCGAGTACGCAGCAAAATCAGGCAAGCATGACGAGGCATAAAAAGTGCTCCTTTAGAGCAATCGGGCAGGAAGGGAAGGTGAGGATACACATGAGTGAGGCAAACAGAGAGATTATTCTGATCACGCGGGCGGACGACATGGGCTATACGCATAGCGGAAACCTTGCCATTTTGGAATGTCTACGGAACGGCATTTTACGCTCGGCAGCCATATTGGTTGTTTCTCCATGGTTTGAAGAGGCGGCGAGTATAGCCCGCGAGAATCCTGACCTTTGTTTTGGCGTACACTTGGGGATCGTCGGGGAGTGGCGCGGCTACCGCTGGCGACCCATTTTGCCCTATTCCGAGGTTCGGACACTCGTCGATGAAGACGGCTTTCTCTGGCAGTCTCCGGGCGAGTTCTGGGTCCACAATCCCAATATGACGGAACTTGAGAAGGAGTTTGATGCCCAGATCCGCCTAGCGATGAAGAAAGGGGTGCACCTGAGCTATCTAGACACTCACTATGTTATGCCTTATGACAGGCGCTTCCGACCGATCATGGAGAGCCTCGGCAAGAAGTACAGACTCCCAGTCTCCTGCCTCCTCGGCGAGCACGAGTTGGATGATTTTGGAATCTACTCCGCGCCTCCCGAGGAGAAGGAAAAAGCCTTGGAACAGGTACTGAGAAGACTGGAGCCTGGGATCCATCTGCTGATCGGACACCCCGGGTTGGCGTCTCTGGAGAATGATGCGCTCGTGCATTCTGAACCCAAAGATGTCCAAGTTCTAGGCACCGGTCGGCTCCGCGCCGCCGAAACATTTGCGTATACCAGCCCGCGGATCAAGCGCTTGGTCAATGAGCTAGGCATCAAGTTGATGAGCTACGTGGAGTTTTGCAGACGATAGGGTTGCCGCTGAGGTAGGTGTGCAGGATGAGGAGTAGAGTGCGCGTGTTCTGCTTTCTGCCGACACGCCGCCGCACACAACTCGGTCATCAAGTGCGTCTTTGACCTTCAGCTTACAACCACCTTAGCCTTTTTTCCCAAATCCCGAAGGATCTCGCGCGCCGCATTGTGGCCGGGAATACCAGTAACGCCCCCGCCCGGATGACAGGAGGCTCCGCACTGGTAGAGGCCGCGAATCGGAGTGCGATAATCGGCGTAATGGGCCGCGGGACGCTGGAAAAATAGTTGGTCTAGAGAGAGCTCCCCGTGAAGGATGTGTCCGTGGGGCACGTTCAACATTTGTTCCATATCGGGAGGCGTTAGCACTTGCATGCCGATGATTCCCCCTGAAAACCCCGGTGCCATGGTGTCGATCGTGCCGGTTATGGATTTGACGAAGTTTTCGCGCTCCTGAACCCAGGTAGAGTTCTTCAGGGTGTACGGTGCATGGCCACCATAGAGGTGAACGACATGTTTCCCTTTGGGCGCCATGGTGTCATCGAGAACGCTTGGGGCTGCCACGGTTATGAAGGGATTGGATGAATACCATCCGTACTTGGCATCGTCATATGCACGTTCAAGATATTCTATGTCGGGCCCAATATGGACATAGCTTGGGTATCCGATACTTGCGCGGTTCAAAACCGGGTACTGCGGGGGGGCGTCGCAGGCAATGTTAATCTTCCAGGCAGTTGAAAAGGTCCGGAAGGTCCGGATCTGATCCATGAATTCGACCGGAAGAAGGTTTTCGCTAATCAGCTGGCCAAATAGTATCTTGCAGTGCACGTTGCTGACGATGACTGGGGCATCGTAACGTTAGCCCTTCGCTGTGATCACACTGATAGCTCGTCCATTTTGCGTCACAACCTCACGGACTTCCGAATCGGTCAGGATCTGAAGGCCAAAGGCTGTCCCGGAAGCAGCAATGGCTTTAGCGATCGCGCCCATGCCGCCTCTTACATGGCCCCTAGGCGATTCTTTAGATCCGCCGATGACGTTATCCAACATGCAATATGCCGATCCTGGGGTCTTGGGGCCCGCGCAGTTACCAATCGATGCCCAGTACGCAAATACGGCCCTTACAATGCTGCTTTCAAACCACGGGGCGAGGTAATCGTCTGCACTTTGCGTCATCAGGTCAACAACACGATAAAACTGACCGCCAATCCTCCGGTACCGCCAAAGGAATTCGGCTGTGCGTTTGAATGCCTTCCAATTCCCTTTGGTCGGATCGACCGGCGTTTCCAACATCAGCCTTCTAAACAGGAGCCCGATCTCTTCCAAGTACGCTCTGAAGTCGGGATAGGCCCTAGCGTCATGTTGTGAGAAACGCTCAAAGCTTTGTTGAGTCTTTCGCGCATCCCTGCTCAGGGAAAGGTACTCGTCTTTGGAAATTGGTACAAAGATATCTCCCCCGTCGTACACCTTGTCGAGGCCAAACTTATGGAGCTCCAGCTCCCGAATGACCTTTGAACTTAGCGCGCCCGTCAGCAGAGAAAATACAGAAAATGTGAAGCCTGGAACGACTTCTTCGAAGACAACCGCGCCACCAATCACGTGCCGCCTTTCCAGGACAAGGGTTTTTAACCCTGCCCTTGCCAGATATGCGCCGCAAGTCAGTCCATTGTGACCGCCACCGATAACAATAGCGTCATACTTCAAGCTCACTTTGGGCCAACCTCCCGCATCGCAAATTTGGTATTGGGCAACCGCGTTCTCTTCCCGGGCTGTCCCCGCTGGATGGTGTTAACTTCTGAAGTCACATCAAGGGCACATGATCATGCCGGAATCATGTTTTGTAGCCAGGACATCGATTCTCCGCCTGCGCAGCATTAAACTCGATCCGCTCAATACCGGTCGCGCGAAAGATCCTCGTCCTTCACTTCCCGAGCCACGGGTCTGCTCGATGGCGATTTATCTCATCATTGCTCCAAGACGTGCTCGCCGGGAGAATTGCACATGCCCTCTCTAATGGCCGATATGGGTCGTCCCCCAACCGATGCCACTGCCTCCTCATGATAACACCGGTCGCCAAGAAGCTCGATCAATCCCTCCCCTGGGGTATCGTCAAGCTGCTTGTGTGAAGATGCGGGGGGTGCGATTACGCCACTGCTCGTTCAAGCCGTTGAAGATGGCATAGATGATTCAGTCCACGCTCTCCAGGTTGACGAAACAGACCATGGGCCGAGTGCGACGACAGACCTCCACGAAGCAACGCTCGATGACGTTGGTGGTGCCCAGCTTCCGCCACATATAGCGTAGGAGACGGAAGAAGTTAAGCAGTTCCGGCAGGTTCTGCTCCAAGCGTCGCACCAGGCCCGAATAAACACCCCGCCATTTCCACTGCAAGTACAGAAAGGCGCGTTGCGCCTCGGCGAGGCTCGCGATTACGGCAATTCAGCCGCCAAGCCAACGACCGGGCATGCCCAAAGAGGGAGCGTGCGCGAGCCAGGCGAAAGGCAGAAGAAAACGTTCTTGACACAGCTAACGTCGTTAGAGATGTAGCTCGCAAAAAGGCTAAACAAGTCTCAGATGTGATGAAGACGCACAATCTGCTCCTCCGTGAATCGGCTCTTCTTCATCGTGAGTTCTCCTCCCGGTCTTTATACCTCGAAAAACTCACATTTCAATTGGCCCAGTCTTCAGGGGGGCGCGTCAAGGCGAACATGACTGTCACACACCCTGAAGTCGGACAGGTCACTTTGCCGAATAGCAAGCGCGAAGTGCCTCCCGCTGGGGCCTACTCCGAGGATCGGGCTGGGTGAATCAAAAATCGAGTAGCACACCCGTCGGGTCCGGGCGCTTGGAGGCGCGGACAAGGTAAACAAAAACCGCCGTCGCGACACAAGGAATCAACGACGCCGCGATCACGATGGGCTGGAAAGTAAAGCGGTCGCTGATGCGTCCGATCAAGTAGGTGGAGATCAGTGTTCCGATGCCTGCACCTGTTCCTCCCAGTCCGCTGACCGAGGCCACGGCGCGGGTCTGGAAAGCATCGGCCGGCAACGAGAGAAACATGGTCGAACAGGCCGAATAAGCGAAGGAGGCGTAACCGAACAGGCCCACGAGCAGGGCATAGCTCGAGGTGAACGCTGCTCCGAGAAGGACGAGCATGCTCGGTCCGAAAATCAGCAGGACGCTGCGCCGCGAACGGCCCACGGGCCAACCGCGAGAAATCCAGAAACTCGAGAGAGCGCCTCCGAAAAAGTTTCCCAAATCCGCCGCCACGAAAGGTAACCAGAACCCCAGGATGCTCTTCTCAAGCTGAAAGCCTTTGCTCACCAGAAAAATTGCGAACCACTCCGACATGAGATACCAATAAGGGTCAAGGAGGAAGCGCCCCAGGACAATCCCCCATGTCTGGCGGTATCGCAGCAACTGACCCCAGCCGACGGAGGCTGGCCCTTCCGAAGTTGCGATGGAATGCTCGCGTCCCTGCTGAATATAGGCGAGCTCCTGGGCGGAGAGACGCGGGTGAACTTCGGGCGAATGGTAAAGGGATCGCCAAACGAGGAGCCACAAGAAACCCAAGGAGCCGGTGATCAAGAAGACGAGGCGCCAACTATGGAAAGTCCGATAAGTGAAAAGCACGATAAACGGCGCGAGGGCGCCGCCCACCGAGGAGCCGCTGTCAAACAAGGCCACCGCCCAGCCTCGTTCTTTGTTGGGAAACCATTCGGAAACGGCTTTCGTTGCTCCGGGCCAGTTGGGCCCCTCGCCGACACCCAGCAGAAATCGAAATATGCCGAAGCTCGCCAGACCCTGGGCCGTGGAGGTCAGCGCCGCCACCAGCGAATAAAACGCCACGGTGAGCGAGAGCCCCTTGCGAGTCCCCAACCAATCCAACATCCGCCCGCCTACTGCCTGCATGATCGTGTAGGCAACGCGGAAGGCAATCAGAATCAGGGCGAAGTCGGTGTTGGTCCAACCATGTTCGGTTTTCAGGATGGGCGCCAGCACGTTCAAGGATTGCCGGTCGATGAAGTTGATTACGGTGGAGGCAAAGAGGACCGCCCCGATCCACCAGCGTAGCCGCCTGATCGGCTGTATCTGTCGCTTCCCAGTTTCGTCTCGAGGATGATTCATTGGACTTGGCGGCAACGGGATTCTCCTAAACCCAAGTTTCACGTGCCGGGCCGTAGGGACTTCAGGGTATTGCATCGCTGCATTCGGCTTGGTCCCACAAACAGGTCGTGACCGATAACGGCGGCTAGGTTATCTATAGGGTTTCCCTCGCCAACGTAGTTCCGTGTTGATTTGGCGAGTTTGACTGTTCGAAAGCTCCGCGGCAAGGCCCACCGCAGACGACTGGAATGCCATACACCAAAGTCCCCCGACCCCTCCCTCCGTCCAAACCCCATAGATGCCGCACCCCACTGACTTGCTGAAGTACGCAAGATGGTAATAAAGCCCCGGATAGACCACGTGCTTCGTTCGGCGGCTAATGAAAGCCACCAGATGCAGAAGATTGTCGGGGTAATCGCCGTGACTTTTGGGAAGCAGATACGGGCCCCTTCTCTGATCCAGAATTATCCTCCAATAATTCCAGGTGCAAGCTCCCAATTCCAGGTCGGAGAGGATCTGGCTCCCCCAGACGTCGCCGTCCTCGTGGTCGTAGTGGCGAAGAGGCTGGCTGCGGGAAGTATTATTGCTGGCACCGGAATTATCTGCTTCCGTGATTCGGATCGCCAGGTCCAGATAGCGGCGGCGAAGGGTTTCGATCTTGCCGTACTCCTTGAATCCATACCCGCAATACGAAATGGCCCCGACGTGCTTGCGGGCAAGCGGGCCGCAGAGATTGATAGGCGCACCTTTGGGGGCGCCCCGTTTGCCGGAGTCGCACACCTGCATTCTGGTCCCGACGTCCTCTTTCGCGATGAGCGGGCCTGCGTAATCCCGAACTAGATCACGGATCTTATCCGCCGGAATCTTCGTGTAGGATACGGGTCCATTAGATGGGCTGAGAAAGTCGATTAAGATTCCGTTCCGCTCGTTGGCGCGCAGATTGCAGAGGTAGTGGCGGGTCAGAGCTAAAAAACTGCGAAGATTGACACTCTGGTTCATTGGCATATCGAATAGCATCCCGTCGGAAGGATAGTTCATGGGCGATTTAAGGACGAAGTTGCCATGCTGGCGGGCACGCTTGATATAAGGAATCGATCCCGTTGGTTCGAGATCGCCAGCGATCGAGAAGTTAAGGAGCTTCCGGTCTCCTGGGTCATCTTCGTATGTGTAGCAAGAACTCACAGATTTACAATCCGTCGCCCCGACGACGGTCTTCATGGCGGAGAATCCAACCCCTTGCAGGGCGTCAAACACCGCCCGCAAGCTGGCTTCCTGCGCCGAAACGTCAAGGTTTTCGAGGGAGATTGGTCCGGCTTCGAGGAATGAGGGTCCGAACCCATCGATCTTCTGATACGTAGTCGTGTCGTACACGCGAGAAACAGATTCGGGGCGGGTGGACTTTCGAACACAATGCAGCGGAGATTTGGAAGCCAAACGGGCACCCCCCATCGCGGCCACGTAAACGGTCACTTCCTGGCTGAATGCCGGAAATGTAAGACTCGAGCCCGCGGTGGGCAAGATCAAGTGTGACGCCTTCACGTGAATACCGTGTGAGGTCAGGGTTCCGTTTTTGCCTCTCAGAGGTGCGAACGTCCTCTGCCCCCCGGATTAGGCCTGAGCTCAAGCTGCTGCTATCGGAGTTTTGGCGGGCAGCAGCGCGGATAATACTTTGTCGAAAGCCTGAATGATGTCGTCTTCGTCCTTTTCAGTGAGACAGGAGGGGACCGCAATCAGTATACTGCGCTCGAATAGGCTGTCCGCCACGGGGCATGCCCCTTTATGGTAATCCCTCGCGAGCCCGGCGTTTTCCGCGAGGGTCCAAGGGAATCCACGGCCGTCCACGCTGGTCTGATTGACGAGACTTGCGATGTTGTAGTACAGATGAAATCCCCAGTCAGTCATCAGGATGTTGGAGACTCCTTGTGATGCGGTCACGATCCCTTCGGCTCGGAGAGCCAGGTTGATCTTCTTGGCGGTCTCCGCATCGCGGTAAGTGGTGATGAGGAAACAACCCGTATCACCTTTCTTATCGATGACCTGCCTCAGTTGTACCTGCGGAAACTTTCCAAGCGCTTTCCGGATCCTGTACTTGCTCTTTTGCATGCGCCGGGTGATGCTCCGGAGCTTTCTCAATTGCACCCGCAGAATGGCCGCGCGCACTTCGTCAAGGCGGTACCCTTTACCCCACAGGCACAGGTTGGGGTCATTCCTAATCAGACGGCCGTTCTGATCCCGTGCAAATCCAAGATCATGGACAGCAAATGCACGGCGATAGAGGTTCATGTCGTTTGTAACAACACACCCTCCTTCTCCCGCTGTCATATTCTTGTTCATCTGAAAACTGAAGATGCCCATGTCCCCGAAGGTGCCGACCTTCTGCCCGTGAACACTTCCGCCATTGCACTGCGCGCAATCCTCGAGAAGGAATAGTTTTCGTTTACGTGCGATTCTCAAGACCTCTTCAACGTTACCGGGAGCTCCACTCATATGCACAAAGATGATCCCGCGAGTTTTCGCAGTAATACACTTCTCGACCTCCGCAGGATTCAAACAAAAGCTCTCATCGATATCCGCCAGAACTGGAATCGCGCCCTGGTTTACCACAGCTGCAAACACGGAAACCCAAGAATATGCGGGAATAACAATCTCCTGTCCTGGCCCCACACCCAGCGCGGAAAGTGCTGTGTGGAGAGCGCCGGTTCCGCTGCTGACTGCAATTGCCCACTTCACGTTAAGGTAGCGCGCAATTTCTGCCTCGAGCCTTTTCACCTCTTTTTGGAAATGTATGCCGTAGTAACGAAAGAGTGAGCGGCTTTTGAGCACGCGGACGGCGGCATCTACTTCCCTCTGATCCATGTGGTGAATGCCGGGGAACTCTAAGGGCAGCGGTTTGGTTCTGACCGGCTTCCCACCATTAATCGCCAATTCATTCAAGTTCATTTGGCACCTCCGCGGCAGGGTAAATAGCCGTCGACTTAGACGGCCTTTTTGCTGTTAGCTAGCAAAAGTATATATTCAGTACTCTCATAATGTTTGAAAGACCGTTATCACGTGCAGATAACCCCCTAAGAAGCTTTTGGCTTTGAGCGTCGAGGAGCCCGAGAGGTTGCAGCAGAGAGCTCGAGTACCGAATCGTACTCGACGGACATGCGGCCTTTATACCCAGCCGCTGCGAACATCTTCCAAATACGTTGTAAGTCGAGGGGTTCTTTTCGCTCTCCGTAATCATCGCGAATGTGAATGTGCGAGGCGTAAGGAACACACCCTTCGATCTGCGGATACGGGTTCTCATTAAAGTGGGAATGTCGAGATTGCATTTCCCGTAGGGGGAATCAACGCGCTTGAGGATCTCGAGGATGTTCGAGGCCTTGCTGGTGATCCCGCCTTGATTCTGGATTCCCAGTATCACGCCTTTCTTCGCCGCGTAGTCGCACGCGGGCTTAATGACCTCGACGGCCCGCTGGATAGCCCACTCCGTCCAACACAACCGATATTTGGCGCCCATTCGGCGTGCTTTCCATTACTTTGACCTATATCATCCGTGTGCCGTACACACACGTGCTAATGCTTTTGCATGTGGGTTTTGGATCGGCTGTGCCCACCCACAGGATTTTTGCGCCAAAATGCCAGCCTTACGTAAGAAACGCTCGGTGCACCTTCGTGATGGCCTTGACGATGTCGTCCAAATCCTCGTCGGTATATTTCGGACCAATGCTCAGAGTTGCAAAGCGGTTGTGAATGTCTACTGTTCGCGGGCAACATTCGACCCCATAGCGCATGGCCTTTCCCCTCGGCGTATTGAACGACGGCCATTCTGGATGCGGTGCCGCCTTGTCCTCTATGTATTTCGCGATGGGAAGAACAACCGTTGCTGTGATGACTGCCATCGGGACGTTTTCAGCAGTCATCGCTTGGATGAACCTGTCGCGTAAGTCTTGGTCGGGAAGCAGTACATCGAGAGTGATTCCGATCTCTCCTTCTGTGTCGTTGCTAGTCCGCAGCCTGAGGCCAGGCAACCCCATAAGTCTCTCCCTCAGGTAGCGGTATTTCCGTCGATGCTCGTTGAGGATGCCTTCAAGTTTCCTTAGCTGGGCACACATAATGGCCCCCGTCTCTTCGTTCATGCGGTAGTTCAGTCCGACAAGAGCCGGCACGCCGGGTTCCTTCTTGCTCAGTACAGTTTGGAGAAGGGGCCTTAGCGAGCCCAGATCGTGAAACCTAATCGCTCGTTCGTAGAGCAGTGGATCATTCGTGACGACGGCACCGCCTTCTCCTGAGCTAATCATTTTGTTGATTTGGAAACTGTAGATTCCCATATCCCCCATGGAACCTGTCCTCTTACCCTTGTACAATCCACCGCAGCACTGGGCAGCATCCTCCAGCACTTTCAGGTGGTGGTTGCCGGCTGTCTCTAGGATTCTGTCCATATTCGCCAAATTGCCGACAATGTGAACAGGCATCACCACCTTGGTATACGGGGTGATCTTCTTTTCCAAGTCTTCCGGGTCCATTGTGAGGGATTCGTCCACTTCGACAAAGACCGGCAAAGCACCAGTTAGAAGGATCGCGTTGTAACAGGCGTACCAAGTGTGTGCTGGGAGGATTACCTCATCACCTGGTCCCACACCGAGAGCATTCAAGGCAACATGTAGTGCAGCGGTCCCAGAAGTGACCGCCAACGCGTACTTAACGCCGATAAATTTCTGAAATTCTTCCTCGAAAGTCCTTACCTTTTGTGGCGTAGTGAACCCGTAAAAGCGAAAAAGGTTGCGGGACCGAACAGCTTCAGTTACTTCCGCCTGTTCGCTTTCGCCAATGAAATTGGCTCCCTCATAATGTGTGGTGAGGGGCGTCGAGCGCACGGGCTTTCCGCCGCTCGCGGCCAGTTCCTGATTGTCCCCTCCCGCCAACAGAGGGACTGAGACGGCCGCGGAGATGCCCGCAAGAAACGCGCGACGGCTCAGTTCCGTATTCTCATTCCTTCTCATAGGATTCCTCCTACAGGCACGTGCGGATTCGCCTGTGATAGAACAGCTGATTAGATTGAATGCAGCTTAACCACTTGAAACAACGATTACATCTCCACGGGTGCTCATTCGGGATTCCCATTCCTAAGTTGAACTTCGCCCGTGATGACATAAGTGGGAGTTTCCTTTTTGAACTCCTGGTCGCGAGCATTATACTCCCGTTTGTTTTCGGTGTAGCCGCATTCTCAATCATCCGTGCCGCGAGTCCCGCCCCAATGGCGGCCAATCCTGATCCTTCCAGGTCGGGGATATGCTGGTACCACCCTTTTTTCCTGTGGTTGCGCCGACACTTCCCTGTCCCACCTGGAATAGTCGCTGAGTTTCCTCACTCCGGCCACCGGACTGAAACCAGCCGGTAGCGACAAAGCCGTGGTCCGCCGCACCATGGCTCCGAAGCGTCGTCGAGTCAAATGACGCTCCGCCAGCAGCAATCAGTAACAGCGGGCGTGTTCCCACAGGCGGCCGCAGGTCTTTACCAGCTGCTGCTGCAGGCTCGTCAGCGACCAGTTATCGAACGTGTTGGGCGGCGCCAAGCGCCGCCACTAGTTCCCCAAGTTCTAGGCGATCACGCTCAGCCACGGGCGGACTTCCTTGGACCGAACTTGAGCGGGTCGCTGTTTTTGCGGTGAATGTATCTTATAGAGCGCAGTGGGGTGCACGGAAACGTATCAATCCCAATGATCTTTTTGAAACGTATTTAGTTCGATCTCTGAGTCCAGTAGTACTTTTCTGCGGGCTATCGCGTCACGGACTTCTTCCCTCCCCAGCCCGCCTCCGAAGGCCGCTGCTTCTATCTGCTGCGCCAAAGCCGGCGCAGCTAAGGGCCGCCTTTCAAATCCCAAAAACATCACTCGGGATAAGGCGCACCGGCACGGACGATGCGAATGCGATGGTCCGTGAAAGAGGAGTGCGACCCCGGTACCTCAACCTTGGGCATATGGCAACTCGCGCAGTCTCGCTTGCCGACAGGGCAGGCGTTTCCGGGTTGCTTCGCGCGTGACGGCCCGCTCCCGCTCGAAACGTGGCAGGAGAGGCATTTCGTGTCGTAGCCCGCTGTCTCGCGCCCCAGAGGCTGATGGGGATTGTGGCAGGACGTGCAACTGGTTCGAGTATCCGCAGGATTCCAGCAGCGGCTCTGCATCAGGCGATAAGGCTGGGAAAGCACGGTACGGATCCCGCGCAGCTCCCCACGCTTCACCTCCTGGACGCCATGATGACAGGTCCCACAAAAAGCCACTTTCTCATCCGGCTTGAGGTCTTTGGGAGCATAGATCAAGGAGTCCTTGAGCCTGCCGGCTCGCATCGCTGTGACATGCTTAGCCCCCGGCCCATGGCAGGCTTCGCACCCGACCCCAGGAACCAGGTGGTCAATTTCGATACTGTCTCCATATCCGCTTGCAGTGCCGTGGCATCGGAAGCAGGCGCGGACACGCTCGACAGTAAGGCGCGTGCCAAGGGCGGCCTCAAGTGACGGCGGCGCAGGGGTGGTTTTGCCTATTATCAGGAGCTTCTTCTCAGCAGAATAGTAACTGACCGGCACCTGGTAATAGTCTCCTTGACGCTGAATTAGATAGTTCTGATGCGTGTCTCCAACTCCGACAGCCAAGACGACAGGCTCCGTGATTCTGCCGTGTGAATCGCTCACAGAAAAGAGGACCTGCCCACCCTTAAGAGTGATCGCATACGTGTAGGGACCTTGCGCCAGGGTGAGCGAAGGGTTTCGGCGAAGAATGCGCGATTCGGCTGGCCGCTGACTAGCCTGCGCCATGCTGGTGGTTTTTTGGATTTGGAAATTCGCGTGATGACATTCCGCGCAAGTCTGGGAGCCCGTATATTCAGCTGGCCGGGCCTCACCACGGTTGGGTTTCCATGGCAGGTTCTCATCACCGCCCGGGCTCCGTGCCCAGGCGCACAGCGTCCAAGGCTCACCCGGAGTGCCGGACAAGGCAAGGATGGTAAGGACGAGAAGCAGAAAACGCGCACTCTCTATTCTTATCCGCATGGGAGTACTCCAAATTAGGCATAAGGACTAAACCGGAATTTCCGTCTATAATGGGCCGAGGTGTAATGTACATTTTACCGCCTCCGCATACAACGCTCCCTGCGACTTTTCGGTGCCGGGGTGCTTCTAGCGGCCGGCCGGGGGCCAGTCCTGCGCCTTCCCCGAGAATCACCGATCCCGCAAGTGCTGTTGTTGCGGCCCACTCTTCCGACACTTTCCCTTCCCCTTCCTCCCTCGTCACGAAAATCTGATCCGGTCTGCGGTTCTTCTACCCAGCTGGCAAGGGTGGCAAGTCAATCCACCGAACCATCGCGGTGAACGACCGCCGCGTCAGATGACCCTCTGACAGCAGCAGCCAATAGCAGCGGGCATGCTTGATCAAACGCCGGTTATCACCAGCCGCTGCTGCAGGCTCCTCAACGACCAGGTCCCGATTCTCTTTGGGAGCACTAATCGTCGCCACAGGTTGGCTAAGTTCTAGGCGATCACGCTCAGCCACGGGCGGACTTCCTTGGACCGAACTTGAGCGGGTCGGTGTTTGTGTACCACCTTTGGAGTGAGCTTCCGGCTCTTTCGGGACCTGCCAAGCCGCGGCTAGCCGCGACCTGACGGGCGAATTCGTATTGGCATCCACTTTTCGAAAGCACGGTGAGGTCGGCTTTCATCGTACACGCGTCGCCATCCTTGGATAATCTGACAATTCGAAGGATTGTAGCGAATGACAGAGATTGCCCCAAGGCTACGCGGCGAGCAGTCAAGGTTAACCTGGCCCGGGTTCACTCCGACTACCTAGATGGGACGGCGTGGTCTTTGACGTAGCGATCGACCTGCGGATCGCGATCAGCGCCGGCCGCGCCGGGCGGGATGTAGTGAAAGGCTTCGGCGTACTCAACGTCATATTGCCGGCCCAGCTCCCGGCTCGTCGCCATCACGAATTCCCGGATGTAGTTTCGGTCGGCGGTCAGGTCGTCATCGCCCAGCAAGGGCAAGTGCTGATTGCGTTTCGCCAATTCTGCTCGCAAGCGTGACCCGAGGTGACCGGCCGGACCTTTGGCGACGTTAGCCCGGTTGGCGTCAATTTTCTTCTCGATCTGCTTGCTGATATCGACGATCCGCGTGATCTCCGGACGCCGGGCGTAGTAATACTTGTCCTGCACAGTCTTCGGCTCGAGGCCAGCCGCGAACTGCTCCGGAAAGTCGTGCGCCCGTCCGGCCATCCAGCACGCCGCTTCCGCTGCCCGCGCCATCATGTAATGATCCGGATTCTCCTCATCGTGCGCCCAGGGATCCCAACCAATGACCGTATCCACCTTGAGCAGGCGAATGAGAAAAATAATCCGGCCGATTATCTCGTTGAGCGAAACGTCGGCCATGCGGTGGTTGTTGTAGTTCAGGTCGAAGTGGCGCTTACAACCCAGGACCCGCGCGATCTCGGCGGTGTCGCGCTCGTTGCCGAGCACGTTCTCGCCGATGGTTCCCGGCGTGCCCAGCCCGGGCGCGTCGCCCATGTCGTCGTTGGTCGCGCGGACGAGGTAGCCGGTATAACCTTCTTCGATCAGTTTGGCCACCGTGCCCGCCGCCATCAGCGGGATATCATCGGAATGAGCCTGCAGCGCGAGAAGCACTTTTCCTTTGTGGGGTTGGCCCGTGGCGGGGCCCTCAAGAACAACTCCGCCGCCCGACTGCGGCGGCTGTTGCTGCTGAGTTAGCTGAGCTGGCGCCAACCGGGCCAGCGTCCCGGCGGCCATCAGGCCGCGCAAGAGATTGCGTCGTAACATGGGTTTCATTATACTCCCGTCGAGATTCGCCATGAAGATTACCGAGATACGGTCGGCAGGCTTGCGCCATGGCACACCCGAGGGAGGCTGGGCGAACGAGATTCGGCCGGAGGACTGCGTCCATACTCTCATCGCGGTGTTCACGGATGAAGGCATCACCGGGTGGGGATCGGCTTTCACGAACGATGAACTGGTGCGCGGTGCGCTGCACGTGCTCCAGCCGCTCTACGTGGGCGAAAACCCGCTGGAACCGGAACGCGTGAGCGAGAAGTTGCATGCCAATACGTTCTGGATGGGGCGCGGCGGGTCCATCACCCACGCGATCAGCGGAATTGACATCGCGATGTGGGACATTCTCGGCAAGGCCACGCGCCAGCCTGTTGGCCGACTGCTGGGGGGGCGGTATCGCGACCGGGTACGGCCATATGCTTCGCTCCTGATGTGCGAACCCCAGGCCTTGGCCGAGCATCTGGCCGCGGTCCAGTCTCAGGGATTTCGCGCTTTCAAGATTGGCTGGGGACCCTTTGGGCGCCACAGCTTCGCTGTAGACGAGAGCATCGTTCGCGCGGCGCGTGAGGCGGTCGGGCCGGAATCCCTTCTGATGGTCGATGCGGGCGCCAGCGACGCCTTTTGGCGCCAGGATTATAAGTGGGCGGTGCGGACGGCTCGCATGCTCGCCGATTACGGCGTGTACTGGTTCGAGGAGCCGCTCCCGCCCGATAACCTGCACGATTACGTGCTGCTGCGGAACCACTCACCGGTACCCATCGCGGGGGGTGAGGTCTTGACCCGAAGGCAGTCGTTTGCCCCATGGCTCCAGCAGAGGGCCTTCGATATCGTGCAGCCGGACGTCACCAAGGTCGGGGGCATTAGCGAAGAGCGCCGGATCGCGTGGATGGCCGAGGAGAGTGGCGTGCGCTTCATCCCGCACGGCTGGAACACCGCCCTGGGACTTGCTTCGGACCTTCACCTGGCGTCCGCGAGCCGAAATACCGAAATGGTCGAATATCTGACCGGATCTCCGTTTATCGACGATCTGGTTGAAGCGCGTTGGAAACTGGATTCGGAGGGCATGCTGCCCGTGCCGGACGGTGCCGGATTGGGGATCGATCTCAACATGGACGCCGTGGAGAAGCACACCGGTCAACGTTTCGGGCCGACGGGCTTGAGTGCCTGATGAATCTGCAGAAGATCGAACGCGAGCACGAATTGCTGCGCAGACTGGGGATACTGGATGCGATTGCAATCGTCATCGGTATCGTGATTGGTTCCGGCATTTTTGTGCTTCCCAATCTGATCGCAAGAAACCTTTCGTCGCCAACCGCCATCCTTGCAGCCTGGATAATTTCCGGCGTGCTTTCCTTTTTTGGGGCGTTGGCTTACGCCGAGCTGGGGGCGATGATGCCTGCCACCGGCGGCCAATACGTGTATCTGCGTGAAGCTTACGGGCCGATGTGCGCATTCGTCTGCGGCTGGACGTTCATGCTGGCAGTCTTGGCAGGCGGAAGCGCATGGCTGGCGGTCACGTTTTCAATCTATGTCCGTTATTTCGTGCCGCTGACGCCCGCGATGAGCAAGGTGGTATCGGTTGCACTGATTGCAATCCTTTCAGCGGTCAATTACGTGGGCGTCAGAGAGGGCGCCTGGGTCCAGCGCACATTCACCTACCTGAAGATTGGGGCGTTGTTAGTTCTCATCGGGGCCGCGTTCTTGAGCCCGCATGCTGCCCCCGCGGTGGGTGCTTCCGCCAGCCCTCCGGTTTCTTTGGCACATTTCGGCGTGGCGATGGCAGCTTGCTTGATGGCCTACAACGGCTGGAGCTACGTCAGCTTTGTGGCGGGCGAGGTGAAGGATCCTCAAAGAAACCTGCTGCGCTCGCTGGTCATCGGCATGGCGGCAGTCGCGATTCTGTACGTGCTGGTCAATGTGGCCTACTTGAAAGTGATGACCGTTCCGCAGATCGCGCTGACGGAACGCGTCGGCGCGGATCTGGCAATGCGAACCATGGGCTCGATGGGTGGAATTTTTCTTTCGTTGACCGTTCTGCTTTCGATTGTCGGCGCAGTGAACGGCTGCATTCTGACCGCTGCCCGTCTCCCGTTCGCCCAGGCCCGGGATCGGTTGTTTTTCGCCCGCTTCGGAGAAGTCCATCCCCGGTTTCAGACGCCCGCCTGTGCCATTCTGTGGGGGGGAATCTGGACTGTCATCCTCGTCCTCACGGGCTCCTACGAGACGCTCTATTCTTACTCGATACTCGCGGCGTGGATCTTCTACACCCTGAGCGTCGCGGCGGTGTTCGTCCTGCGCCGCAAGCTGCCGAATGCTGCCCGGCCTTACAGGATGTGGGGCTACCCTGCCACTCTCTGGCTCTTCGTGGTGGTCTCGATCTGGTTTATCGCGGACGCGTTCGTAACCCAACCGCGCCCTTCGTTAATGGCCTGCGGAATCGTTGCCACTGGAGTTCTGGCTTATTGGATATGGCGCAGACTGGCGCCTTCAGGTTAGTTCAGCGGGGCAGTCGAGGAGAGGAGCGGTCCCCAGTCGAGCTTGAGCAAGTGAGGGCTTAGAAGTCCGACCTGCCCGAGTTTCTGTACTGGGTGGCCTGAGATCCGCCCCAAAAAACTGTGCCGGAGGGCCATAGCCAACCAATAGAGGACTTACGCGGGTTCGCTTACCTTTTGGACCAGAGGAGTTGTTACCGCCCACTCTGCATGAAACAAACGCGTAAGTCGTTTGTTTCCTGTCATCACTTACGGCGCAGCCCGCCGTCCCCTGCTTGGAAGCTATCGTCCGGTTGCGCCTCGGCCACAGCGTGGAGCCATATGGACGTGTCGGCTGCTCGGAGAGTGACCCATGACCATCTTCTCCGTGAATGATGCAGGCTGAGATTTTGCCGGTCTGTCTTGGTCGCTTTGATTTGGTCCGGCGGGCAGGAGATGAACCTGCATTTCCGATCACAGGGACCGGCGTCCTGGCTCTTAGACGACCGCCGTTCAATAGAGCATCGCCAATTGCGCAGCACCTCACGTTAAACGACTCCCAGCAGAGAAGGATGGCATTGGGGCCGAGCTCCCCAGCAACTTGCTTTGCGTCGAGCGAATCAAGCTGCTTGCGGTATTCCTGGTCAAACAGTCCGGTTTTTTTGCCTTGAGCAGCCAAGCGGGGGGAGCAAGGGCCATGTATCGGCGGCCCTTGTAGAATCGGGGCACACCCCGGCTGATGGCCACCGCGTCAGGATGCTTCGCGCTCGTGGCAAAATTGGAAGTCGTAATCATCTTTCGCCTTACTTTCGCCCCACCCAATCTTATCACAAACAAATCGATGAGCACCGGACATAGACGCGGCTGCCCTTCTTGCTCACCTTTCGAAATTGCCATTCCCTCGGGTCGGGTTCAGGCTGCCCAGGGGCGAGGTAGTGAACTCTCCCCAAGCAGTTTGTTTTCCGGCCCGGCATCCTTCTCTCAGCCGGTCGTGACGGCAGGGTACCCGTGCAAAGGGCGACTTCCAGCCTGGTCAAGGCATCTCTCACGCCGTCGCAGGCTTCGGCAAGGGGTGAAGGGTCATCCGTTGCGCTCCCGCCTTCCAGCGACCAAATGCGCCGCAAGAAATAGGCAATGTCGGCGACTCCCGGTTTCCCGCAGGCGACCACCAGGCAGCGGCTCAGGAAGCGGGGCTCAAAGGTGTTCGGCGGATTCGTCCCGGTCTCACCCCGGCCGTTGCAGGTGAATATCCAGATCACCGGCGGGGCCGGTCCCCGTTCGAAGCCACCCCCAAAGGTCGGTTTGAGCCATCCGGTCGAGTCAAGTCTGCTCAAAAGCTGGAGTTGGGCCTTCTCAGTCATCTGATCGGCTTCGTCAACCAGGACCACGTGGAACTTGCCGCGCGAGGGATAGTACTGGCAGAGATCGTTCAAGCGGTCGAGAGCGGCGACGTCACACTTCTGACTGCTGATGTGGTGAAGGGTTCCTGGAAGCTCGTCCGCGAATGCCATGCCGAGCGTCGTCTTCCCGCAGCCGGGAGGCCCGACCAGCAGGACAGCCACCGGCCTGGGAGTGTTGAGAAGGCTCAGGAACAATTTCTTCGGCCCTTCCAGACCGATGAAGTCTTCAATCTTCCGCGGCTGGTATTTCTCGACGAGCGGCATCGGATAACCGAATCCATTCTGCTTGGGTTCACCAAGGTCGAGATTCTCCATACGCTCGTCTCCTCAATCCTCATCCGGCAGCATGATGGTCATTACCGGCTCGCATTGGTCGCCCGGACCGCAGACCGCTTTCAACGTCACAAGGTCTCGGTGGTCCAACCGCTCGCGGTTGTGGTTTCGGACGTAGAGTTGAAATTGGAGCGTGTCCCCTTGGCAGCGCGCAGCGGCGCACCAAAACATCCAGAGGATGTCCCACAGCCTTCCACCCACGTCTTGGGCGGTCACGCCCTCGGGGACCTCAACGTACTGCCCGAAAACCGTGGCCGTCAGGGCGACCGGGAACCGGATCCCGGCCTCCTTCGCCACCTCGCTCACGTTCACCAGAATGCCATCTTCCAGGGCCTGCGCTCGGGTGTACGCGTAAACTACTTCTGCATCGTCCCAGAATCCCTTGTTGGTTTCTTCGCTCATCGTTCCTCTCCCTTCGCGATGAATTCACGGACTACCGTTACAGCTTCGGATTCCGTGCTGATCACTCCAATATGGATGGACTCAACGTCGCCGTTCAAAACCTTCGCATCTGAAAGGGGCAGCTCCCGACCGTGCCCGTGGCCCCAGCCGCCGATATCGTGCTCGGCTTGCTCGATGCAGAGGAACCCGAACGTTCGGAAGATTCCCGCATGGCACAGCACTGCGGCCATCCCGTCGAGCCGCATCGGCATGTCAGCTTCCTTCACTTTCACGCGGCTGCAATGACGCTTGCTGCCTTCTTCGCTCACTCGATTGGCGTACACCTCGACGCGGTAACCGGCTTCTTCCATGATGTCGGTTAGAACCGCAGCCGCAGCACCCTGCCAGAAGAGTTCTTCCGGCGTCTGCCCGTAGTGGCCGCCCCAGGTGGTTTCGATGGCGACCGTCTGTGGTGCAACGAACGGCGCTCGGCGCATCGTCCGCCAGCAGGAGTCCACCTGGCCGCCATTCAAGCGGTCCCTGCAAACCTCGTCGCCGTTGTCTGCCCAAGTCAGCCGACGCCGGATCGATTTCGCCTGCGGAACCTGGGCCGTGAGCTTCCCGGCCAGCGCCCGCAGCCTTTCAGCGCCTTGGGGCCATCCCTTTTCCAGCAGGGACTTAGCTTCATCCCAGCTATGTAAACCGCCCATCCAGGTCGAGCCGTAGTGCTCGAAGGCTGTCTGTAGCATTTCCTTGCGGATGGCGCGGTTGGCCGGAGGACAGTCGCGTTTCGGCTCTTCGGCCAATTTGCCAAGAGTTAGGGAATACACTGTGTCGATTCCAGGGACCGGCTTGTGGTCGAGTCTTGGCACCTTAGTTCACCCCAACTTTCGACCGCTCGTCCTGCGTCCAGCCGCAGACGAGCTGGCCGATGACCTTTTCGGAGCCCCAGCCGGCCGCCTGCATCGTCGCGGCCTTGGCAATGAACCGAGTCGAAACCACCCGTCGCAGTTGGCATTCAGCAGCCTTGCGCCGGATGCTCCAGAGCCGCTCCAGAAGACGGCCGTCGCTCAGCAGGGATTCCTCAAGCACCTGGTCGTAATCCATCACCACTTGGCCAATGCGGAAGCGGTCGAGGGTGGATTCGTCCAACTGGTTGCGCCCGACGTACATGCGATTGGCGCCGTTCCCGAAGGTGTTGGCAGCGGCTATCAGGACAAAATCCGGATGGCGCTTCGCCTGCGGATTCGTGATTCGATTCGGAACCGGAAGGTGCCCGTTCGCCAGAGCCTGATTGATAACCAGCAGGACGTTGGCATCGGCAGCGTCGATTTCGTCCAGCAGGAATACGCCGCCTTCCTCGTAAAACTCCACGAACTGCGAGCGTTGGTACTCGAACCGTCCCCCGTCCCCGGTAGGAATCAGGCGTCCCGTGATCTGGCCTTCGCTCATTCCAGCCGAACAAGAGATTGAACCGAACCGGAGGCCTAGGGCCTTAGCAATCTGGTCCGCCAGGTGACTCTTGCCGCAGCCAGCAGGACCGATCATCAGGATTTCCATCCGCTGGGCGGCGAGGTCCAGAATCTCGGCGAATTTCTCGTGGACCCGCTCTTCCATCGTGATAGCAGGCCGGTCAGCAACTCTGACCACAATCTCTTTCACTTCCGGCTTGAGCTGGCCCAGGGCCTCAGCAACCATCTTCCGTAACCTTTCGGTGCTGACTGGGCGCCGCACGTAAACCCGATTGCCTTTCTTGCTGGTCTTGCGGTACTCCCAATCAGCAGGGTCAGGCTCGGGCTCCCCGGGGGCCACGTAGCGCACGTTGCCAAGGGGTCTAACTTTCTCTTCCCTGGGCTCCGGCAGTTCTTGGGCTGTTGGCTGGCTCTGAGGTCCCTCCGCTGGCCTTTGGCCGTTCATGCAAACAACATGGACAGCTCGGCGGCGCTTCCAGTAGATTTGGGCTCCGGCTTCGATCTCGCCGCCACAGGCCGCGCACTTTCCGGCGAACCTTGAATTGATAAGCCGCCATTCCATAGTCAACATCTCCTGCAGAATCATCACCTTACAGTCATAAGTATGACACTATGCTATACGTTTGTCAAGACAAAAGTGATGGCTTTCTGCACCTATATATGGTTTGTTTTGAGTATTTTACGAGGATATTAGCGCGGATTAAGGTTTCTGAGCTTGCTTATCCCTATTGTTCTCAGACACTTGCGGCAGAACCCCGAATGGTTCCCCTTGCTCAGCTGGGTCGAGCAATGCTCGCACAGTCTGTCCTGAATCTTGATCCCGGCGCGCGCCGCCATTGCTTCCCGAGCGAACCGTCTCAGCGTCTCGCCCCGATTCTTGGCAGCCGCAGCGAACGCACGCTTTTCTCCCGCACTGTCGCACCGGATGAAGATCACGAGGTCATCGGGCATTTGACTAGTAGTATAGCACCTTGTCAATGCGACTTCAACAAGGTGTAGCCGAACCCGACGCCTACTGCTTTGGTCGGATGTCGAGGATGCGATATTCAGGCCTGATCGGCTTCCCCACGTTTCCGCCCCGGCGAGCACTGACCCACCAGGTCGTGCCCTTAGCCTAGGCCTTGGAAGCGTCGATAGGAAGAAGCCAACTGCACTTGCTGTCCCCCCCCAACGCTCGCAGCACGGGAGGCCACGTCCAACATACTGGGCTAACGACCAGATTATGAGCCTGAGTTCTTGAGGAAAAGGGGTAATACTCCAAAGCAGGGTTCCCAGCTGGAACCGAATAGCGCCACCACTCTGCGGGCTCTCCGCGACGGCGTCCCACGGGCCTTGATTGCTTAAAGCGAACACAACTATTACAATCTGGGCAAAGGACCGGAATCGTTATGAGCTTCTCAGCCTTCCTGACGCCCCGCAAAGAAGTCTTATCTGAGTAAGGGATCGAAGGCATCATCGATCTCGAGAATGCCCTCACCCCTCGGAAAGGGAAAATCGAGGCAGACCCGCGGCGTTTCTTTGCCCTGACCTACCCCACCGCGGATATCCGCCGGGTCCTCAAGGAATTTCATAATCGCTTCAGCACGACCGCCGAGTCCCCCGGCCTTTATCTGTTTGAAGGTCTCAAGGGATGCGGCAAATCCCACCTCCTCCTGTTGCTTTATCATTTGTTCAAAAGCCCGCAAGAGGGACGCGCTTGGCTCGGGCGACACAAGATTGAATGCTCGTTGCCTCCCGACATCACGGTGATCGTTAACAAGTTTACCGACATGCCCCTCGTTTCCATTTGGGGATTCATCCTTCGCGAGCTGAAGATTCCCCGTGTTGAAAGCCAACCTATCCAGCCTGGACGACGCGAAATGGAGAAAGCCCTCTGCGGCAAGCGCGTTCTCATCATCTTTGACGAGTTGGAGCAGGGTATTCGATGCATGCAAGAACCCCACCGGTCACAAAACATCGCCTTCCTGCAAATGCTCTCGGAGTGGGCCAACCAGACCCGAGACGTGACTCTCTGCGCAGCGCTCTACGGCGAGACGGAGGAACCCGGAGCCACCTTGAAGCGCGTGCCTTGCTGCAGGGTTCAGTTTCGCGAGACCAGCGATCGCGCCAAGGTGGTCCTTCACCGGCTATTTGAGAACTACGATACCTTCCATGCTGAGTCAGCCGCGCCCGTGGTGGACAGCTTCATGAACGTCTGGCAGCGGCATACGCGAATCGGGCAGCAGGACTATCGTTCCCGATTTCTCACCAGTTACCCGTTTACGCCGGAACTCATGAACTTGCTGCTGGAGCGCGTGCCCTCACGGGGAGGCTTTCAGAACGTCCGCGGAGCGCTGGGATTCCTCGGCAACCTCGTGCGGCTAACGCGCCAGCGGGCTGATGTCATCGCCCCTGGTCAAGCCTCTCTGGCGGACCGCGAAGTCATGGAGCGCCTGCACGACCTCGATGTCAGCGGCGATTTGCTCCGCAAAGCCCAGAGCAATTACGCGGAACTCAAGAACCAGCCTCTCGCAGACGAGATTGCCGCTGCCGTGCTTCTCTACACTGTAACCAGCCCACGCGGCAGTCGGACTTCAGGTTGCACGCGAGATGAGCTGATGAGGAGTGTGCTCCGACCCGACACCGACGTTAATGTCTTCGAGCAAACACTGGGCGCCTTCACCCGTTTCGCGGCCAATTTCCATTCAACCGAAGGCAGGTACTATTTCGATACTGAGGATCAACCTGAAGCCAAAGTGGAGTTCCGAGCCCTCAAGGTTGAGGACCCGGACGCCCGCGACTTCCTGCGTCAGTTGTTTCTCCAAGAAATCTTTCGAGAGACCAATGCGGTGTTCTTCGATGAGACGGTCGCTACCCAGGAGGCTCTGAACGCGTTGGCTAAAGATCGCGTCCGCTTTGTGCTGGCCCCGCGCCGGCTCAAGCCGGAAGAGCGTCACGCCCTCTTTCATGGACTGGAATTTCGTAACCAGGTCCTTCTGCTCGAACCCCGAGATCGGGAATTCGATTTGGACCGGAACGCCGACTTGCTTCACTGGGCCAAGCGTCAAATGGCGGCGGATGCGTTGCTCCCCTCCACCGAACAGTCAGACCTTCGCGAGACTTATGAGCGGATCAAACGAGCCGACCGGAAATACTGCGTGGACGCTATTCGGCGCGCGGGGTTGGTTTACATCAGTTGGCAACAGTATGGCGCGACAGCCGCCGAGGACAGTGTCGAAGAGGAAGAAATCACCAGCCGCGATCTGAGCGCCCGGGAGGTGATGCAGGCTATCCACGATCGCCTATTTCCCGCGCAAGTTGTTGTCGAACACTTAAGCAGCCGGCTCTCTTCCCTCCTGGGCAAAAACGTGCGGGCCATCGAGCGCGATTACAAATCCACACTCACTTATCCGGTCCCCCTGTATGTTAAGAGCATGCCGAACGCCGTCCGCCAGCTCGCGCGCGACGGCGTGCTGAGTGTTCAACACCCGCGGGGGAACTATTGCCATGAGGATCCTGACTTGAGTGATACGGAACTTCTGGATGCGACGGTCGGCGCGCCATTCGAGAAGGTGCCGGTGCCCAAGCCGCCCCTCGGGCCTCCTCCTGCAGGCGCGAGGCCGCCGGCTCCCGGCGCGGCCCCGGTCACAACCACAGCGCCGGCTACCCCGGCGGGCCAACCTCCTCCGGTAACCCTCCTCGCGGAAGAAGTGCGCTGTCTGGAGAAGCTTTCGCCCGGTGAGCTTAGGCAGGAGATTGCTCTGCGCCTCGCCGCCCAAGCTGACGCCGCCGTGGAGGAGGCGATTTTCAAGATATTCCTGCAAGAAGAAACCGGTGATCTGAGCAGTTACCCGGCCGGTCTGCGAGGCGGTATCACCGGCCCGGGGACTCTCACGGTTGAAATCGAAATTCGACGTCCCGGCCCCTTGACCAAAGCGCAGGTCGAGCAGATGGCTGAGAATCTTCCCAGTATCCCGCAAGCCCACTACCAGGCGACCCTGAAAGTCGCCGTCCGCAAGGAGACCGGCCGTGGGTGAAGAGTCCAGAGAACTCTATCGTTTTCTCGCGCAGCCGGGCGAGCGGTTCCCGCAGTTCGGCAATTGGCTGATGGGAACAATCTGGCGTACGGATTCTTCGACAAGTGAGATCACCGCGGAGTTTCTCTCCGTCGGCGAGACGAAAGTGAACACCCTGGAAACCCTCGTCGCGGCGGCCGCCCCGCGCGCCTACGACGAGCTCTGCTTCCCACCGGACGACGAGCGCGACTTGCTCCACTTCCTGCTTCATCGCCGCCCCTCGGCCGCCGTGGTGTTTGATGGAATGTCGCTGCGGGAGATTCCCGCCGTCCTGGCCCTTGCCGCACGCAGCCGCCTCCGCAAGGTGGAAGTGAGTTTTTCCTTCGCGGCGCTGCCCAGCGAAACAATCCCCTTTATCACCCAGCGCCTGGGCGTCCCTAGCTGCTCGCCCTCGCAGTTGCCGGAGCGAAAGGGGCTGCGCGACCAAGGTATTACCGCTTACTACTATTCACACCCGGCGGAGCAGCGCACTGTGGATGCAGCCCAACCTGCCCTGCTGCTGTGGTCGGCCTTTCCGGACAACACTTATCGGGACAGCGGCGCGCGGTTCGCGAACCACTTTGCCGAAATCCAATCGAGACTCGAGATTGCCTGGCGGTTCACAGTCCAGCAGGTCCCTCGCGACCGGAGGATCGTGATCACCAGCGATCACGGGTACGTGTTCTTCGGCAGCGGGCTGAGCGCCCTTCGCCACAACGACGACGTCCGCCCGCTCACGAGGCTCCTGGGTGGCGAGCGCTATCTCTACCTGGACGGCAGCACGCCCGACCCGATCCATCCCGATCTGACCATCAAGCAGGCGCCGGATGGCAAAAGGGTGGCGATGATTCGCGGGCGCGTGCAGACGCATCCGCCGGGAGACGCCGCCAACAAACTTTACAAGCACGGTGGGCTTTCGCTGATGGAGATGCTGACGCCGTGGATTGTGCTCGAACCCGAGCTGTAGCGACGCGCTATGAGCGCCGGCGTCTCGCCGGCGACCGGCGATGAGGACATCGCCGCTACAAACGAAGGTATTTGCGTTATGCGTGACGATTCGATGCCGCAAGTCGAGAACTCCGCCGCCACCGGGCGAGCGGCGAAGCGCGCCATCGAAGAAGGCTTCCCGATTGTCGAAATCAACCGGCTGGCGGAGCCCGAGCGCAACGCCTTCAAGGCGATCTACCAGATGCACAAATGGTTTGCCCGGCGGGCGTCGTGTGTCTTCCGGGCGATTTTGCTGGGAGCGCTCAAGCCCGCCGGCACCGACATCATGGAGGAGTTCTACAAGGACCACACGCACGACCCGGACACCAACGGCAAAGTCATTCTCGACCCCTTTATGGGCGGCGGAACAACCGTGGTCGAGGCCCTGCGTCTGGGCTGCAAGGTCATCGGAATTGACTTGAATCCCGTGGCCTGGTTCATCGTGAAGACAGAAGTCGAGCCGGTGGATTTGGACGAACTCCGAGCGGCTTTCGATCGCCTCGCCGCCCGGCAGACGGCCAGCGGCGAACCGGTCCGCGAAGAGCTGCTGAGCCACTACAAGACCGAGTGCCCGGCCTGCGGGAATCCTGAGGCCGACATCATTTACGTTTTCTGGGTGGAATCCGCCATTTGCACCGATGCGAAGTGCCGCAAGCAAGTCCCATTGTTTCCGAATTACCTGGTGGCCCAGAAGACCCCTTCCATCCGCTATCACGGTGATGCTCGCTGCTCGAACCCGAAGTGCGGGAAGAAGTTCGATTGGGAAATCGAGCCGGCGGCGCTCGTCGGGGAAACACGATTGATGATGGCGAGCGGGCTCGATAGCGCAGGTGAAACTCGAAGCAACCGGCGGTGGAGCTACGCGCCGGCGCCCGATGGGAAGGCTCAGGACGCCCGGGCGCGCGAGGCGCGCGTCACTTGCCCCTGGTGCAATCAGACCGTCGCGCCCATCCTGAGCCAGAAGAA
>Ga0315284_10001282_pt1 | contig 35797 bp, 38 predicted proteins | sample YL17G09_16_MG_FD_203696 | JGI IMG/M metagenome (GOLD analysis project Ga0315284, IMG submission 203696) | Sediment microbial communities from Yellowstone Lake, YNP, Wyoming, USA - YL17G09_16 | ecosystem: Environmental > Aquatic > Freshwater > Lake > Sediment | place: USA: Wyoming | collected...
CAGTACAGCGTGACCATCGTTCGCGCTGTAGGGGAGCTGAGTGGTTCAGACCTCCCCGATATGCTCCTTGCGATCAAGAAGGCGGTAGACGCCTTCGCACGTATCCCTTCGGATTTGATGGACGCTTTGGATGCCACGCCTACCAGCCTAACCAGTTGGACTCTTGGCCCTGACCTAACGTTCAATGGCCTGGTGTGGGTGCCCATCTCCAACCCAAAGAACATTGATGACGATATCGATCGCATCAAAGCCATCGCTAGCGGGTACGCTAGCAAGAACGGTCTCGCCTTAAAGTTCCGGGGCTAGCTCCGTAGCTGGTGTAGACCGCCCTATGGCGGCCCCCAAAGAAGATGTCGTAGGCAAGCACGAGAAGGCTTACGAGTTCCTAAAGCAGGTCCGGGCGAGCAAGACCGTTACGCTCAAGCCTACCGCGATGCTGCGGTCCGAGATCGTTGGGCTGGACGGCACGACGCAGCCGCTCAAGGTCAGGTACTACCAGGTGCAGGCCATCATGCACCTCTTGACCATGAAGCGCATGGTTCTTGGTGATGCGACTGGATCCGGTAAGACCCTCGTTCTGATCGCCTCGCTTTGCTACGCTTGGGACAAGGAGCCGACCAACAAGGGCGTGGTGGTGTGCCCCAAGTCAGCTCTCCGACAGTGGGAAGCTGAGATCATGAAGTTCGCGATTGGCATCAAGACCTTCCTGGTGGACGGCTCCCCTCAGGAACGCAAGGAAGTCTACGAGGCATTCCAGGCGCACCCAACGACCCCAGGAAGCGAGAAGGCGGTTCTCCTGATCGGCTACGCCCCGATGGTCCGAGACTGGAACGTGGGGTCTACCAGGCCCTTGCTGCCCAGCGGACAGCCCAACATGAAGGTCCCCCAGCCCCCGGGTCTACTCTCGGGCATCATGGGGTCCATCCCGAATTTAACGGTGACTTATGATGAGTGTCACAATTTCAAGAACACCAAGACCAAGACATGGCAAGTCGCCTCTGAGTTGTCTGCGTACGCGAACCGTTGTTACGGCCTGACCGCGACCCTGTTGAAGAACAACCTGATCGAGGGTTTCTCGATATACAAGGTCATTTACCCTCAGGTTTTCACCACCATCACGGCGTTCCTCAGGGACTACTGCGTGACCAAGATGCAGCCCGTGGGCGGTGGTCGGAAGATCCCCATCGTGGTTGGGTACAAGAACCTGGAAGCGTTCCGGGCTCGCATCGACATGTTCTTCCTGGGGCGTCCCAAGCACCTGATCTCGGACGAGTTGCCCAAGTTGATCACCAAGGAAGTTGTGGTGGACTTGTCCGAGGCCGAAGACGCCAAGTACATCGAGGCGTTGACCGGGATTCTTCAGTTGGGTGACGGAGAGGTCAAGGACTACGAGGAGCACAAGAAGCTCGTGGCCTTGATCTACTGTCAGCAGACCGTGGATTCGCTGTCCTTGCTCAAGTACAAGGAAGGTGACGAACTTGAGCTAGGGCTCTACCACGACGAAATCGTCAAGGTAGAGGGCGTCGGGTCCAAGGAGCAGGCGTTGCTGGATCTCTTGGCCGAGGAATTCGATGACGAAAAGGTGATCGTGTACACACGCTTTGCCTCGCTTGTCCCACGGCTTCAAGAGTTGTGTAAGAAGCAGGGTATTGAGTCGGTGGCGGTGACGGGCCAGGTGGTGGACACCAAGGCCAATCCGGCGCGTCAGAAGGCGCAGCAGGCTTTCCAGGATCTTGGCTCGAAGGTCAGGGTCATCTTCATCACGGATGCGGGTTCCGAGGCCATTAACCTTCAAGCTGCCTCAGCGTTGATTTTCTACAACGCACCTTGGAGCTGGGGCAACTACATTCAGATTCTCGGCCGCCCGATCAGGATCGGGTCACCTCACCAGCACGTGGTGGCGGTGCATCTTGTGGCCCAACGCCCCAAAGCCAAGGGGAAAGAGCGCAAAACCATCGACCACTACACGTTGGCGATCCTCCAGAAAAAGAAGGACTTGATCGACAAGGTGCTCGGTGAATCCGCTGTGGGGGCCTTGGATTTCGATTCTGGGGAAAGTTTCGCTCATTTGCTCATGGACGAGCTACAGAAGTCTGTCCGTGGCCCGCGTGGTGTAGCTAAACCCCGTGCCACCTGAGGTCAACAGCGCAAATTGCCCGCTCTGCAAAGGGGCTCAATGGTTGTACGAGACAAAGGGCGAGGAAGTCATCCCGACCCGGTGTCGGTGTCTGGAGCGAAAGCTTCTGCACGACTTCCTGGGGCCGGAGATCTACCGAGCCCCTTGGGTCCCGTCATCCCTGTACAACATCACGACCAACGAGGCCGGTGAGGTCGAGGGGGATCGGACAGAGGAGAACCTGTTCCTCAAGGGTTCGTGGGCCGTGGTCTGTCAGCACCTTCATTGGGCGCTCTCGGCTAAGCGCCTCTATAGCCCCAGGTTCAATTTCAAGATCGTGGGTAACGACAAACTCATGACTGTCTGGCTGGGTCTGGAATCCTATACGCAACGGTCAACTGCGACTCGCAACGAGATCGAGACTAACAACAGCCTAGATGATCTCCTTGGTAACGCCGCTCTCGTGATCATCCGCCTTGACGGGCTTGAGCACCACAACAAAGCGGCGGCCAACGTCTTGAAAGAGGCTCTCAAGGTCCGAGAGTTTGGGTACAAGCCCACGTGGCTTGCCGAGTGCGGTCGTCGTTTTGGGCCTGGGCACCCGTCCTACAACGAAGCGGTCGGAGACTACATTGAAGAGCGTTTCGACATCGTGGATCTCAGCGATGAAGATCCAAAGACCAGAGCGCAGCAAGCAGCCCTGGACGCAGCGGCTCAAGACATCCTGGACTCAGGTGGGGTCTCGATGGGGGCCGATGTGGAAACCCCGCGTCTCGTGGACCCGCCGACTTCTAAGGAGCGCTTCTTTGCAGACCCCGAACCGGACCCTGAACCTGACTCTAGGCGGTACGTACCAGGCGGTAAGGGTAAACGCAACAAGGGCAAAGGCCAAGCGGAGCTTGAGTAATGCCTAAGCGTCTACTTCGTTCCATCATCGAGTTCGATTCTGAGATTTCCTCGGAGAACCTCGTCCGTAACTTTCAACGTCTGCGGAAGGCCGTGGACGTTGGGCAGCTCGATTGGGGTCGTCCCGAAGACGAGAAGCTCTACAAGTACGCGCTGGGCTTCTTCATCCAGCACTTTGAGTTACCGTCGGCACAGACCTGTCTCGATTACTTCCAAAGCGTTGATAACGTTGAGGTCATCGAGCGTCTCAAGGACGTCCAGGTTGAGAAGCCGTACGCCCGCACGAACTTCGTGCATCTTCTGCGGACCCTGCAAGAGGATCAGGCTCGCCTAAAGGCCGTCGCGTTGCTCAAAGAGACGCATGAGATCCTGGTCAAGGGTATCGAGGACAAGAAGTCTGGGGTGGTTCAGAAGGGCGTTGAGGACGCCATCCTGCACTTCACCAAGCGTTCGCAAGAGATCAGGGTCAACGACCACAACGTTCAGATCCACGGGGACATCCGGCAGGACGCTGAGCGGATGAAAGAGGAGTACACGACTGCTGAGAACGACAAGGGTAAGGTCATTGGCGTCCTGTCGGGCATCAACGAATTGGACGAATCGTGTAAGGGGGCCAAGAAGGGTGAACTGTGGATTCACGCTGCTTTTCCGGGCGAATTGAAGACGATGCTCGCCTCTAACTGGTGCTACAACGCGGTCACCAGGTTCAAGAAGAACGTTGTGTACGTCTCGTTCGAGATGCCTCGTGATCAGATCCGCCGCAACATCTACACAATCCACACTTCCAACGCCCGCTTCCTCAACCAGGGGTACCAAGGGATCGATTACCGTAGCATTCGTGACGGTAACATGACGAAGGCTGAGAAGGAGTTCTACTTCGACTGTGTGGTTCCGGACTTCACGACCAACCCCACGTACGGCACCTTTGAGGTCGTGACCCCGGACCGTGAGTGGACGATGGATGACGTGCGGTCAGAGATTGAGCTGCTCCACAAGGAGTTTGAGGTTGGGCTCGTGGTGCTTGACCACGGGCAGTGGATTGAAGCCAAGAAAACCAAGAAGAACAAGGACTACACGATTGAGTTGAACTCGGTCATTACGGACGCCAAGCGGTTGGCTCTGAACTTCGACCACAACTCGGGCATACCCGTCTTGATGCTGTTCCAGATCAACCGTACCGGCAAAACGGACGCGGACAAGAACGAGGGGGTGTACAAGATGAACGCCCTCACATATGCCAACAATTGCCTAATAGACGGAACCATGGTGTCAACCGAGTACGGCTTGATTCCCATCTCTGCCGTGACCACAGGAACCCGTGTCTGGAGTTCCTGTGGTTGGAAAAGCGTACTAGCTAACTACGCTAATGGTGTTCGTCCTGTTGTCGAAATCCGAACGGATCGCGGATTGGTGATTAGTGCAACAGCCGACCATAGGTTTAGAACGTTAGGCTCTAATGGTGTGCAGTGGACCGCAGCGGTAGATCTCGTAGGGTCTTACGTACTAGGTAGCACTAATGTGCCTGTGGAGGGCAGAGCAACAATTCTCCCTAAAGTAGAGTTCCACCCGTATGAGCACCTCGAACGTGCTGGGGTGTCTATTCAAGCACCGGAAGTCTTGGACAAGAACCTGGCCTACCTACTAGGCGCACATGCGGGAGACGGGTCATTAAGCTCTGGGCACGTGGGGTTCTGCGGACACAAGTCAGAGAAGGCCGTGCTAGCTCGCCTTCAGACTAGCTTTAAAGCAGCTTTTAATCAGGACCTCGCACTCTGGTACGCCAAAGCCACGAAGACCTTCTACCTGGATATTGGAAGTCAACCCCTTGTCAGGTGGTTTAGAGCTATAGGCTCTGATCGCGGTGAAACCGGGATTCCTCCTTGTATTCTTGAGTCTTCTACGGAGTGTCAGCGTGAGTTCCTGCGGGGTCTTTGGGACACGGACGGGCACATCAATACACAAGGTGTGCTTTCTCTGGGTCAAAAGGCATCTAAGCGTAAGACTCTAGAGGACATGCAACTTGTACTATTGTGCTTGGGGATCGATTCCTCAATCTTACACAAAGTAGAAAAGTTGAACGGTAAGGAGTACCCCCAGGAGGTACTCATCCTACGCTCTCGCCGTGGTCGGGAACTGTTTGCATCTTTGGTAGGCTTCACTGAACCGCATAAGCAGCGTAGGTTGGAGCACTTTGTCAACAAATTCGCAGGCTCGGATCGTAGAGCGTCTTTGGAAAAATGGCCGGTTGCTGGGATCTACCGTCGCATGCTGTTGAAGCATGGGTGGTTCACGACAAAGGGGGCGGAACAGATCAAGCTTCTCAATCTGTTCCTTGGGCCTAGTAAGACATTACGGCTCAGCACTATTGCCGATCACCTGTATGGGAGCCACGGGGGTAACGAAACCCGAAAAGCTTATAGCTTGGCGCAGACTCTAGTCCGCAAGAAGCTGCTGGAACGCACTGCTCGTGGGGAATACACAGGTAGCGTGGAAAACGAGCGGTTCTACTTCCCACGAAAATGTAACGTGGCCTTGCACAAAACCAAACGTCACCAGTTGGTGTCTCGTGGAGCCATTGAGGCTGCCCTAGAGACTTTGGCCATGCGGGGTGTCGCTGATCCCGATGCTGAACTGCTAACACGGCTCCTGCAAAACGTAGTACCCCAAAGAGTCGTATCCGTAACCCCTGCTGGGGAGGGGCAGGTTTACGACCTGGAGGTTACTGGAGATCATGAGTATGCGGCGGGCGGTCTTCTGGTACACAACTGCGAGAAGACCGCAGACGTGATCACCACCACGTATCTCAACACTGATATGCGTGCAGCGGGGATGACCAAGTTCACGAACCTCAAGAACCGGGACAACCCGCTCTTTGACCCGTTCTCAGCCAACGTGAACTTCGGGTGGCGTCGTATCTCTAGCGGCAAGCGCATGGAGCCCCAGGGCTTCTCCGTTGACCACCATTCTTCGTACCTGGGCGCTACGGAACAGGTCTGATGGCTCGGGACTATGAACGTGAAGCGTATGCTGATCACGAACGCGGTCTAGCGATCCAAGCGTGGTTCAAGGCTCGCGTAGCCAACATTCATAGTCACATTTCGGCAGCCGATGTGTTGAGTCGCAACGGAGTCTCGCTACGTAAGAGCGGTGGGCAGGAAGAACAGATCTCGTGCCCTTTCCACGGCGCTGACAAGCGGCCATCGGCCCGCTATTTCCCGGAGCACGGGGACAGCCTCTCGCACGTCTGGTGCTTCGTGTGCCACAAGCGGTGGGATGCCGTTGGGCTATGGAAGCAGTTCACCAACGAGACGAAGTTCTCAACGCTGCTCTTTACCCTAGAGAAGGCATTTGGGATCACGGCCCCTGAGTACAACATCGCTCCGAGCCATGAGGACGAATACGACCCTCTCAAAGAAGAGGTCGAGCGGTTGCTTGAGGCTTGTGAGAACCGGCTCCGGGAATACAAGGGTTCGTTCGATATGCCCGCTCACCTGAAGGTCGGGTCCATCTTGGACCAGATCAGGTTCAGCCTGGATCGGGGCGCAGTTACGCTGGTCGATGGCCGGGATCGTTTGCAGCAGGTTCTAGCTAAGATTGGTCAAAAAGTACGTGCCGAGAAGACTCCAGCTACCGAGCGCTGAGATGGGCTCACTGGAGTTGTACCTCATTTACGATGAGGGCGGCGTCTGGGAGCTGGAGTGGCGCGAGCTTCAAGGGGTGCTGGAGCTTCCGGTGGTGAGCAAGGAAGACATGGACCACGCTCTTCATGGGTGGACCCGACCCCTGGTAGACGCTTTGGGGCCGCCCCCTAAGGGCATGTTGCTGAAGCTTCCGAGGACAGCTCGCTTGTGTGCCCACGAAAAGGCGTGTCCGTTCTACGACAAACGGCGGTGTGGGCTGCTTCTCTCGAAAATGCCGTGGTGCTTTGAGGCAGCGGGTTTGGCGGCCCCGAAACTTGTGGCTGAAGTGATCAAGCTGTGGAGGCAAGAGGTGTACGTAGTGCTCGTAAGGGAGCCCGATGCCTCAAGTGGATGACGATGATGATGACCTTGGCGCTTTCCTGGCGTTGGCTATGTCCGACATGTCCAAGGTAGCCTCGCCCAAGGTAGCCCCGCCCAAGGTAGCGGCCCCTCCCGCAATGGCCGTGGAGGCTTCTCTTGACGAGTTCTTGGCCACCGCTGCGACCCCTGAGCCCCCCGCTGCGGTTGAGGCATCCATCGAAGAGTTTCTATCTTCGAGAGAATCCGACCCTGAACCTACGGAGGTTACGCCGGTTGAGGCCGAACCCGAGGGGGATGACGCCCTATCGTTTCTAGCCCACTCGGGGCTCAAACGAGTCCGCGACGTACCAGACATCATCAAGCCATGGATGGCCCACCACGTCTTCACCCAGGTGAAGACGCTTGCTGAGGTCAACCAGATCGTTGACGAGTGCATCAAACGTGGCTTCTGTTCCCTCGACCTGGAGACGCAGGGCCTAGATAACCGCATCTACTATGACGAACTTGGGAAGCCGCAGACGGTCCACAAGATCGTGGGCTTCTGCATTTCCTACGATGGTATCGAAGGCTTCTACATCCCGGTCAGGCATCGGCCTACGGATGGGGGTCCGGATCTCAACGTCATCCCCGTGTCGAGCGTTGAGCAAGCCATCTCTAGGCTTTGTCACGCTGCGATTCCGGTTGGCACCCCAGAAGCAATCGAGACGGATCCGTTCTCGTACGAGGCTCCGCGTCCACAAGTTGTTATCGCCATGTGGAACGCGCAGTTCGATCAAGAGTTCTTGTACCCCATCACAGGGATTGACTGGTGGCACCCTAGTTCCTTCGAGGACGGGATGTTGGCTGCCTTCACCAAGTGGGCTGGGGACAAGACGCTAAGTCTCAAGAAGAAGGCGGTACAACTTCTCAGGGACCCTGATGGTAACCCCTACGAGATGATCGAACTCAAGGAGTTGTTCGATAAGGGTCGGAAGATTCAGTTCGATGCTTTGGCTCCCGATGAGCCTGGGGTGCTCCGTTACGCTGGGTCCGACGCTATCTGCACCTACAAGCTCTGTCAGATCCCTGATCTGGTTCCATTGTGCTTGGAGAAGCATGCGTTCACGTATCGCTTGGAAAAGCAGACCACCTGCACCCTGCGGGTGATGGAACGTAACCGGGTCTACATCACTCGGGACAGGGTTCGCGAAACGTTGCGTGAGCAAGAGGCGTTGCGGGACGCCTTGCTCCAGAAGATTCGCGGCTTTGCTTGGGAGCAGAAGCAGGTCCGTCTGGATCCAGCCTCACCCAAGCAACTCGGAGAATTCCTGTTCGGTACAGGCCCCAGTGGTATGGGGATCACCCCGGCTCCCGAGAAGAACGAGGCATCCGGGCAGTACAAGACTGACGGGGACACGTTGGAGGAGTTGTCCAAGGCTCCCAATGCTCCAACGATTCTCAAAGAGATCGTCACGTACCGTGAGCTTGAGAAGTACATCGGGACATACTTGATCAATCTCGCGAACAATCCGGACGAAAACTCCGAGTTGCGGTTCTGCTTCAAGCAGACGGGTGCTGCGTCGGGTCGTTTGTCCGCCCCATCCGGGGACCCCGAGCAAGGTCAATCTGGGGTTCCGGTACACGGTATCCCGGGTGGCTCAGAGGTTCGCCGTAACTTCGAGGCCCGCAAGGGCTACACGATGGTCAAAGCCGACTACGCGGGTGAAGAGCTGCGTATCGCTACCAACATCTCGAATGAGCCTGTTTGGATCAAGGAATTCACGTACGGGACTGGCGACCTACACACCATCACAGCACAGGCATTCTTTGGTAAGCAAGAAGTCAGCAAGGAAGAACGTAACGCGGGTAAGATTGCCAACTTCTCGCTGCTCTACGGTGGCGGTCCCAAGGCCATCGTTCGTGCCACGGGCTGCGACGACATGGAGGCTCGTCGTCGTAAACAGGCATTCGACAAGTCCGTGCCGGTCTTTGCGAAGTGGATCAAGACGCAGCATGAGGTGGTCAAGAGGGATCTAGGGGTCAAGACCGCTTACGATCGTTGGCTTTCGATCCCAGACGCTCGCCACATGGATCAGGCGATCCGGGCAGCTTGTGAGCGGCACGCTGTCAACTATCAAATTCAGGGGTGCATCAGAGGGGGCACTCTGGTCCTCACTCGTAACGGTTACCGTAAGGTGTCCGATCTAGCTCAAGCGGGGGAGACTTTTGGGGCTTGGACGGGTACTCGATGGGCAGCAGCTAGAGCCTTTTCTAAAGGGCCTTGGGAAGCTGCGGAGTTGCAGTTATCCGACGGTACGATCCTAGCTTGTGATACTCGACACAAGCTTTTGGTGGTTACCGATGAGGGGTATGTGTGGACAGACTACGCCGATCTCACACCTGACATGCGAGTGGCCACAGCACTTTGTGAGCCGGTGGAATTCGTTTCAGAACCCCTGCCTGCTATTAGGAACGAACATAACTCCCACAACCACAAACCGATCTCAATCCCTTTGGATGAGTCTGCCCTATGGTATTGGTTGGGACGCTATATGGGGGATGGCTACCTTTCTGAGGACGGGCTGTGCATGACCTTTGGCACGCATGAGATGCAGGCTGTGGCCGACTGCGCTTCTTTTTGGGGATCTTTGGGCACTAACCCTAGTTGGAAAGTGGTTACGCATACCCCGGCAGAGAAAGAGGCGTCTCGTGTCGTTCTGAATGTGTACGGAAAGAACTTGCTGTCTTGGCTAGTAAGTTTAGGCTTTGAACGTGCTAACGCTCATACAAAGCGCGTACCTGAGCGGGCATTCCGGGAGACCCTAAATAATCGAAAGTCTTTCATTCGAGGTATGATGGATTCCGATGGGTGCCTGAGCAAAACCAACAGTTATCATGGTATCCATTTGTGTCAGCGCCCGCTGCTAGAGGACTTCAAGTTACTGTTCAGGACGATAGGGGTTGAGTCTAAGCTTTGCGGCCCCTACACGTACACTAACAAGAAGACTAAACTGGTCACGGCTAGCTATCGTCTGAACATCCAGAATCGGATGTACGCACAAGAGTTAGGGGACCCGTCTGGGTTTAAGTTTGCTCCGAACGATATGGACGCCCCGCAGTTCTTGATCGATGAACTGTTGGAGCAGGACCCAGGGACATGGGGTAGAAAGGCATTTCCAGATGATTCCAGCTATGTCCTATACCGTCGCATAGCCACAGGTGGAAGGACCACCGTCTACACGCTGAAAAAGCTGTGTGAGATGTTGGGAGTCACTCTCTCCTCCCCGATCTACGGAATCAAAACTCTAGTTAGCAAGACTGCGCTAGGTAGGGAAGAAGATACGTATACGTTGTCGGTGGACGATCCGTTGCATCGTTTTGATGCTGAGGGTATTATCACCAAGAACAGTGGCGCTGACATCATGAAGATTGCGATGGTCACGCTGCACAAGGCGTTCCATCGCAAGGGTTGGCTCCGGAACGGCGGGGACGACTCGATCCGAATGCTGTTGACTGTGCACGATGAAATTGTGTTCGAGATCAAGCATGCGCGTGTCGCTGAGGCGATCCCTGTCATCGTCGCGCTTATGGAAGCCCCGTGGAAGCGGCCCAATAAGCCCAAGTGGACGGTACCCCTTGTGGTGGAACCGCTCGTGGGGTTCAACTGGGCCTCGGGGTACATGGTAGAACGGGCCAAACCTGACCACAAACTCGGCAAGACCGAGGTGTTGATCAACGGCTTTATCTACCACACGACACGCAAGCCAAAGAGCAAAGACGATGTGATCGTTGAGTCCCTCGACATTCAAGAGGTCTTGGAGGGTAAGAAGTTCCGGGTCGTGGACCCCCCCTGGCTGATGGGGCGGGTGCCAGGGGAACAGGACCCTAACTCTCAGGAACCGTCTGAGCCAGCTATTGCCGAGCCGGTCCCAAGTGTGGCATCGTCCCAACCAGTGGAGAGTCAAGAGATTGACAGTTTTGTAGCCGATCTCGTGGCTGATCTGCCCCCCACCCCGCCGCCTGTTGTCTCCCAGCCGTCTGTGCCTTCACTTGCCACAGCTCCCGGTGTGCTCAAGCTTGCGATCAATCAGCTCAACGAGCAGACCGCAGAGCAGGTCTGTGACTTCCTGTTGAATAGTGGAGACGATTCTGGGGTGGTCCTTCACCTTACGGACATCGTAGGGGAGACGCTGATTTCCCCTGATCGTGGGTGCTTGGTCATCAAGGATACGTTCATAGCCCACCTACGTAGACACAACTTGCTGTGCCAAGAATGACCCAACGACGCGATCTCTACAGCGAATGCAACACGGTAGGTGCCCCGAACGAGGTCTTTGCCGAGCAGTGCTGCAAACATTGCATCAACCCTGAGTGCACCCGCAGTGCGTTTGGTAAGACCAAGTTCGATCAGCGGGTGGGTAACTGGTACGATCGTCTGTTTGCCCACGTCCCTCGTATGGACCAAGGTGACCCGAGATTTGAGGGGATTGCGGCTCAACGCTTCGTTTTGATCAACCCGGCGCTGACCCTCAATTCACAGGCGTCATGGATGGACCCTCGGGACTTGTCAGATCAGGTCATTGTACCCAATGCGGCCCCAAGCAAGCCTGAACCCCTACCGGAAGCCGTGCCAGAGCCTGTCCAGATGGTGGCAGCCCCGCAGGCCGTGCAGAGTGCTACTCCGCCCCAGGCAGCCCCCAGGACGGTTGAACCAGCCCCCCAACCTGCACCAACGGGTCGTTTACCGTCCAATCTGGTGAGTGCCAACACGCCTGTCCAACAGGGACGGATGTTACAACCGCCTGAGGGTGCCTCAAAACCGACAAACTCGTGGGATGCCCCTATCCCTACGACTGAAACTGATGGTGTCCGAGTGGTTAAAACGGGTGCTCGCGTGAAACTCGGTGGATAATAATCGAGAGACGGTGTAACTACCTTGGGTAGGAAACTCCAAACGAGGGTAAGACGACATGAAGGGCAAGCTAACTATCAAACCGGATGGCACTACCGTCACCGAAGTTTTGGACCGTGAAGGGCAAGACTGCAAAGAGGTCCTCAAGTTGACTGAGCGGATCGGTCAACAGACCGGTGAGGAAATCACGGGACCCGACTGTGCTACCAACAACGAAACCACCATCGGCTAACCCCGAGAAAGAAGAGAAGCAGCCATGTCACGACGCATTACTACGAAGACTTCAATCACGGACAAAGATCTGGCCGAGCAAGCTCTGAAGCAGGCTGGTATCCAGTACCAGGATCAAGATCAAGGCACATCCATCCGTTTCACGTCGGGTGAGATGGCCAACGCCACCTTGGATCTGACCACGGGCACCATCTCTGGCGACTCCGACTTCGGTCACACGAAGGAGCGCTTGGTGGGCTTGCTGCGTCAACACTATTCCGAAGCTCAGGTCAAGCGTGAGTACGCGAAGCTGGGGGCGGTGATCGACGAACGACAGATCGACAACCAAGGTAACGTTGTGCTCATGTGGCACATGGCGTGACCCGAGACGAGATAGCGGCGCTACTTTCTGAGGAGAACCCCTCGGCTCTTTTGGCCGATGGGTTTGAGGACGCCTTTGTTGGTGTGGCGCGTCGTTGTGGCCTGCCAGCACTTGCAGTGTACGACTATCGTTTGGGCCTCAAAGTGCTGATGCAACGTGACTCCATGCCATACGAGGATGCTGTGGAGTGGATGGAGTTCAACGTAGTGGGGGCCTGGGCCGGGGAGCACACCCCTATTTGGTTTAATGCGTACCCCGAAACAGCCGAGTGAGCTAAATGTTTCCTGAACTAGCCTTCCACATCAAGACGTTCACACGTCTCATCTACTTCGTAACCCCCGAAGAAGACCGCTTCCTCGTTCAGCTCCGGGATGCGATGAAGACACAGGTACCGCATGTGAAGGTCTACAATGCGGCTTTCGGGTTAGTCCCGTTGACGCAGCTTATCGGGGATTGGTCGAGCAAGGCTCATGGGATCGACGGTCCCACGCAAGGCATACACGACGCCCTCATTGCGATCTACAAAGAGCCGACCCCAACTGACGCCAAGATCTACATTCTCACAGATCCCGAACGGTGGCTACGGGATGAGCATGTTCAACGACGCATCCTGAACATCCTGCATCAAGTCCACAACGACACCAGCACCGTGAAGGTGTTGATCTGCGTGGGTAGCCGCCGCTTTGTCCCGGAGAAATTGGCTCGCTACACTGAGGTCGTCCAGGACACCGGGTTGTCGTCTGACGAGATCCTAGAGATCGTGACCGGAACTTGTCTCGGGCTCAAGATCGACCCTCCAGAGGACACCGACAGGGTATTCAAGGGGATGACGTCGTTTGAGGTGCAGGCCGCTCTCATTCAGACCAAGCGGAAGGCTCGGTTCGCCGACCCCAAGCTGTTGTCCGAGTATCGGTTCAAGCAACTCCGCAAGACCGACCTGGTTCAGTACATCGACACCTCAGACTACACGTTCGAGTCCGTGGGCGGTGCGGGCCGCTTCAAGGATTGGGTCCATAAGATGAAGTCTGCTTGGACCCCAGAGGGTCGGGCGTTTGGTCTTGAGCCGCCCAAGGGTGTGTTGGCAGTCGGGGTTTGGGGTACGGGCAAGTCTCTGTCTATCAAGGCCTTGGGGAACGCTTGGGGGTTGCCTGTGGTGCAGCTTGACATGGGGCGCTTGCGTTCATCCGGGGTGGGTGATTCCGAGTCCAACGTGTTCCAGGCGATCAAGATCATTGAGGCAGTAGCGCCAGTTTTGGTCTGGATCGATGAAGCGGAGAAGAGTCTATCGGGCGGGCAATCCTCAGGACAAACGGACTCAGGTACCACGAGCCGTATGATTGGGGCGCTATCGACTTGGATGCAAGAGACCAAGTCCCCCGTGTGTATGGCGATGACAGCGAACTCGCTCAAGACCTTGCCCGTTGAGTTCGTGAACCGCATGGATGAGCGTTGGTTTTTTGATTTACCGTCCCAAGAGGATCGCATCGACATCCTCAAGATCCACCTGAAGAAACGTAAGCAGGACCCCCTTAACTACAACCTTGCGTTGCTGGCCGAGAAGGCCGAGTCCATGGTGGGCCGTGAGATTGAGCAGAGCTTGAAAGCAGCGTTGACTCTCAGTTTCGTGGCGGGTCATTCTTGTCTCGATGAGGGTGTTTTTGTCAAGGAGCTAGAGCGCAAGCCGCGAATCGTTCGTACTATGGCAGACGAGATCAAAGAGATCCTTAACTGGATCGGTTATGATGAAATCGTGGACGATGGTGTTCGAGCAAGGTTTGCGGCTGACCCAAGTGGGCAAGACCGCAAATTCTCGGTGGGCTAGATCTGTGCGACGCCTAACTTTAGATTCCGCAAAAGTTACCGCAGAGCAACGGGGCGGACACTGTTTATCGGAGACCTACATAAACAGCGGGGAGAAGCTAGTGTGGCAATGCCAGCAAGACCACACTTGGGAAGCTACGCTGGAAAATGTCAAGTACAACCAACGGTGGTGTCCCACGTGTGCCGGGAATCGAAAGCTAGATTTGGCACACGTCCAGAGAGTTGCACACCAACGTAAGGGAAAGAGCCTCTCCCTCAGCTACATAAATAGCCAAGAGCCTCTTCAATGGGAATGTGCACTTGGCCATCAATGGTGGGCTAACCTTGGTAGTGTGAGTCAAGGGACCTGGTGTCCGACTTGTGCGGGTTGCAAGACTTACACTTTAGGAGACATGCGTCAGCTAGCCTCTGATCGAGGTGGACGCTGCGTATCCTCTACCTACAAAGATGTCCACACTCATTTAGATTGGGAGTGTTCATTAGGCCATCGGTGGAAGGCTACCGCGACAAGTTTAATCAGTCGAAAGAGCTGGTGTCCGACTTGCGCTGGTTGCGCTAAGTTGAGTTTAGCTGACATGCAAGAAGTAGCTAGCGCACGGGGCGGGGTATGTCTTTCCTCAGTGTACCTAAATAACCGAGCTAAACTCTTATGGCGTTGTGCCTCTGGGCATACATGGGAGTCTAAGGCTACCCACGTAATCCAAGGAAGCTGGTGCCCTTACTGCTTGGAGCACGTGGGTGAAAAGAGTTGTCGTGACTGGTTGGAAGCTCATTTTGGAGTTCTCTTCCCCAAAGTATGGCCCTCTTGGCTTACGCGATCGGATACGGGTCGCCCACTCCAGCTAGACGGTTACAACGATCAACTGAGGCTGGCGTTTGAATACCAAGGGGCTCAACATTACAGATTTTCACCGCCGTTCCATCGAACCCTAGCTGATTTTGAGGGTCAGTTGCTACGAGATAGAGAGAAATCCGTCGTTTGTTACAACCAAGGCGTGACTCTCATCGTGGTACCTTTCACGACGAAGCTACACAATATCCCAACATTTATGGAGCAAGCTGTTAGCGGGTTTCAGGTGCGAGAGGTTGGTTAACTAATGCCTAGCACAACGCTAGCCAAGATTGGTGTGTCGGTCACCACGCTGGCCCGACCCGTTTCTCGAACACTGTTGGCAGCCCGGCAAGCCATCCGAACTGTTCCTGAGCTACAAGCCTTGTTCCAAGAAGCCCGCGAGAGCGGGTGGGCTGTCGAACAACTTGCCGACGCCTTATTCGTCCGGCTGCCTGAGTACCTTTTGGACCCTCAGGACCTTTGGGATTCCTGTCTGTATCTCGCGGACGAGTTCTCCCAAATGGGCCACCACACGTTGCTCGTCTCGACTCAAACGGGTCTAGCGATTGCCCGAGTCACAGACGAGGACATTTACCTGCCTGCTCCGGTTGCACGTGAAACGGAGGACGGATCGGTACGGTTGGCCCAACCGTTGCCCCGTCTCCGACCTGACCTAGAGGGTGTGATCGTTCAATGGCAGTTTGACCGCGCTCAAGACCAGAAGGTCGTTCAAGGGCTCGCTGTAAAGCTGCCCAGCTCCGAGCTGTTGGCTCAGGAAGGGGACAATCGCCTACTGCAAGTCACCCAAGACGGTCGGCGGCGAATCGTGGATCGCTTGCGGGCGGAACTCCCCACGATTCTGCAAGATGTTCCTGGGATGAGCGGAGAACTGCTCAGGTTGTGCAAGTTTGGGACACCCGATGAGGTGCCGTCCGGTTTCCTGCCTTGTGCTCCCTCGACGTCTTTGGTCAGAGTGATCCGTCCGGTGATTGACCCGTTGGCGGCCAACTTGAGACAAGACGCCTATACGGCTTTGCTGGGCCAGATCAGGTCGGGGTGGATCCGAGACATTGCCCGTGTGTTGTCGGGGCTTGTGCTTGGCTTACGGGATGTCCAGGACGCCTCGGTGCTTGATGCGTTGCCTGGGGGTCTGTGGATCTGTGAGCCCAACACGGCGATGGCTCTTCCTGGAAAGCAGGTGTTGCCGGTGCCTGGGGCGGCCACGACATTGGTTCACGATTGGCTCAAGACCCCGGTCGCGTACATTTGTCCCCGAGAGGATTCCTACTTGTGTCAGACCAGGGAGTTTCTTGGGCGTTGGGAAGTGGGGGCTAGTTTCGAGTTCGCGTTGTACCTGAACCCCCAGGCATTCTCGGCCTACCGTTTCAAGGATGTGCCAGAATCGGGTGTCTCGGTAGAGGTGCTGGTATGAGTTTCTACTCGGTAGCGGCCTTTTCGACCATCTCTTGGCAGAGTCAAGAACCCCTGGTTTTCATTGAGCCTGGGGTGAATGCCTTCACGGTGACCGTCGATGATATTGATGCTCTTGTGTCCAGGCTAAAGGCAGAGGGCATTCGTATCGATGCCGTGAATCAACTTGACGGATCAGACGCGCACATCGTCGGCAGACTTGGCTCGTGAGGCGTTACTACAACACCTTCGTCGAGAGCCGTCGCGAATTCTCTACGCAGGTCCCATCACTCTTTGGTTACGTGGCGGGTACAGTATAGAGCGCGTAGAAGCGCTTCTTGAGGGTTTGGTGACCGAGGGGTTCCTGCGGTACGCGACCCCAGAGGAACTTGCTCGTGTTTCTCTGCGCCACGGTTACTTTTTGACCCAAGAGGGTGCCGATAGATTGCCGCCAGAGCAGGAGTGAAGGTAGGGCAACGGGGATGAAGTCCCGTGCCTTTTATGGGCTCACAGTCCGATCGCGTGAGACACGATGAGGATTGCAAGCTTCATGGGGTCAATGTCTGGCTTCTTGGCCACGAAGGCCTTCCAGATAGGGAGGTTGTGATCGCTCTTGACCCATTGGCGAATCGACTCTGACTCTACATGGGTGAGCGCTTGATCCAGGATGTCGTTTGGGTTGTTCACAGGCGCTCCACTGAGGACACGTAGATGTTGTTGTTTCCGTCCACCACGACCGCTACTTCGGAGTCCTTGGTCGTGTAGATGAACAGCTCGGCGTTGAGCATACGCATCTCGTAGCTCTTGGAGCAGCCCTCGGGAGGACGCCCCCGTGTGGGTAAAGCTGCCACGAAATCATCGCTCCACATCGTTGTGTAATCCATCGCTCTGCTCCCTTTTTACGCTACCCAGGTACTACACGGCAGGAACGGGAAACTCCAGCGTTGCTCTGGTGTATGCCGGGCACATGAGACGCAAACGCCTACTAGTTGATGTCGATGAAGTCCTATGTGACTTCCAGACCCCAGTGTTTGAGCTTGCCTCCAAGCTGTTTGGTAAGAAGGTGCCCCAGGATACTTGGGACATCTTTGACAGTTTCTCGAAGCGGGAGCGTACAGACCTCTTTCAGGCTATGGCGCAGCCTGGGTACTGCACAGCCCTCCAGCCTTTACCGGGGGCTCGTGAAGCCATCCGAGAGCTGCGGAACCATGTGGATGTCTACGTGGTGACGAGTCCGTTCCACCCTAGCCCTACCTGGGTCTCGGAACGCTACACTTGGTTGCACGAGCATTTCGACTTCAAACCCAGTGAAGTGATCAACACAAGTTCCAAGTTCGTGGTCGTTGGAGACGCGATCCTGGATGATCGTCCCGATAACGTGACGGACTGGTTGGAGGCTCACCCACAGAAGGTCGGGATGCTCTGGCACATCCCGAATACTAAGGCATTGACTGAGCTAGATCACTTGCGGGTACACTCGTGGGATCAGGTCATCGAGAAAGTGAAGGCACTGTGAGCGACAGCAAAGTGCGCCTTTATGTCTAAGACTCATGCAGAACATGTCAGAAGAGTGACCGCTGCGCATGGCGATCGTATTCATCGTGGTCGCCTCCTGGAAATCGGGTCTGGGTGGCACCGCTTACCTTGGTCATCCTTTGTCAGTAGATTCAGAAAGAGAGCAGAAAAAGCAGATGCCAGACATCATCATCATTGACGGGTATGAGGTACCGCACCCAGAGGATAACGCTATGCTTCAAGCTCTGTATTCGCGTAGCCCACAAAGCGTGACCAACCATCTAGAAAAAATTAAGCAGGTTGGTTCAGGTAAGTTTATGGATCAGTATTACATAAACTTTGGGCATCAATCCATCGGAGACTGCGGGACCACCACGCTCTACGTTGAGTACGTTTCGATGCTCGCCGCTAAAGCGATCCAGGATTCACCGCTCTACAACGGTCAGGAAGCCTCGACGCGCTATCTAGATATGTCCAAGCAGCCTGTCTTGAATCCGCTCGGGACACCTGAGGGCAAGGCCATTCAAGACCTCTGGATGGAGTTCTACGGGTCGGCGATGGAACCGACCATCCAGCACTTGCACGCGACCTACCCGCTCAAGGAAGGGGAAGACGCCAAGCAGTACGAGAAGGCGATCAAGGCTCGGGCTTTCGATGTGCTGCGAAGCTTCTTGCCAGCGGGGTGCACCACGCTCGTGTCGTGGCACACAACACTGAGACACGCTGCCGACCACTTGAATGACCTCCGACACTACCCGTTGGCTGAGGTCAAGGGGTTGGCGGACGCAATGCTGACGAGCCTTCAAGAGCGGTACCCGCACAGCTTTGGTCAAAAACGCTATGAGGCGACCGAGAGGTACCTGGCAGAGGTCGGGGCATCCTACTTCTATGACCCAGGGATAATCGAAACTGTACTAAAGGCCAATCTAGATGTCAGGGCTCTATCCCAACCTGTGATTCTCAACCGTCCTGCGAAGACCCGCCTCCCGCACTACCTGGATGATCTTGGGCAAGTGACTTACGAGTTCCTGCTGGACTTCGGTAGCTTCCGTGACTTGCAGCGGCACCGCAATGGCGTCTGCCGTATGCCCCTATTGTCTACCCGTTGGGGTTTCAACCCATGGTACTTGGAGCAACTGCCTCCGAGCCTTCGGGACAGAGCAGAGATCCTGATCGGGCACCAATCGCTACAAATTGAACGTCTGGAAGCATCTCCGGAAGAAAAGCAGCACTATGTTGCGATGGGCTTCAACGTCCCGTGTAAGGTAACCCGAGGGTTACCGGGGACACTCTACCTGATCGAGCTTCGCACTAGCAAAACGGTTCATCCTACGATGCGTCGTGTGGCTCAGGATATGGCACGGGCACTTCAAGCCAAGTACCCCATGCTGACGATGCACGCGGACATGAATCCAGATGACTGGGACATTCGACGTGGGGCTCAAGACATTGTGACCCGTTAGCTGCACAGTTAGCTGCACAATGTCTTGATACCTGGTAGAGAGAGGGGGTAAGCCCTGGGTGAAAACTTTGGATCAAGGATCGAGGATTGAAGAGTGAGCGTAAACAGTAAGCCTGTCATTGCACCGCTCTCAGATGAGCGCCGTCAAGAACTCCTGGCTAGGCTCGTGACCGAGCCATCTGACACCAAGTTGGCGCTTGAGTTTGGCGTTAGCCGTAAAGCCCTGTGGCGTATGCGTCAAACGTTGAAGGCTCCGTCTAGGCCTGTGGCTAAAGCGCAGCCTGTGATCACTCCGCCCGCTCCCGTGGCTAAAGCGTTACCCAAGGTAGTGATCCCGGCTTCCCCCGTTCCCCGTGTAACGGCACCAAAGGTTCTGAAAGCTCCCCCTGTGTCGCCGCCCCAGACACGAACTGCTCCCACGCTTGTGCCCCCGCTTTCTGAAGATCCACGACCCAAAGTGGACGTGGAGCCGGTAATCCTGAGTACCTACTTTGCTCTCCAGATTCTTCGCGGGGAATCCTACAAACATGTGGCGAATGCTGTGCTAGCCGAAGCGGAGAGCAAGAGCATTTTGTTCCGGAAGCTCCAGGTCTTGGACTTGCTGTCGGTAGGTACGACTGTCTTTGTCCGGTTTAGGTCCGACTTACCCGATGCCGCAAAGGCACTGCGAGCATTACGGAACCGAGCCCTGATTGCCTCTGATCGTTCGGGCACGTACACGGTCACCTTCCCAGACGGTCGGAGCGGTAAGTACCCAGGGGCCACCATGCACAGCTCACCCAAGATCGGGTTCGGGCACACCTACGCTGGAACGCGCATCAAGCTATGGGGGAGACAGTTCAGCCCCCAGGACAACCAGGTAAAATCTTAGTTTTGCCATTACCTTGGACTATGCTTGGAGTTTGTATGAGCGCCAAGAGAGAAAATGTGCCCTTACCGGAGTACCTAATATGAAAGTGGCTACCATCCAGTTCTGCCCGACGTTCAAAGACGTTCAGGGTAATCTTCATCGCTTGGCTGCCTTGACCATGAAAGCGGCTCAGGCTGGGGCCCGGCTCATCGTGTTGCCCGAGCTGGCCTTGTCGGGCTACTCGATGATGAATCGTGCGGCGGCTGAAGCCCTGTCCGAGGTCCTGACCGAGTTCAAGCCCTCTCCGACCCCGAGTCTAGGGTCCAGCATGCAGGTGTTCTACTCGATTGCCCGGACCTACGGCACGCACGTTGTCTGGGGTGTGCTTGAGAAGGACCTGGCGACCGATAAGCTGTTCAACTCTCAAGTGCTGATGTGCCCGGACGGCGGCTTCGAGTCCTACCGCAAGATCAACTTCTTTGGGAACGACTACCTTTGGGCGTCCGAGGGTCGGGCCAACCCGCCGATTCGGAAGATTGTCGTGGACGACAGTAGCGGGGGTGGTGAGAAGCATCGCGTCATCAAGGTCGGACTCCTGATCTGCCGTGACGTGCGAGACAAGAAGGACGACAACTGGAAGTCGTTCTACGAGTCCGGTGACGCCGACATCGTGTGCCTCTCAGCCAACTGGGGCGATGGCGGCTTTCCCGCTACCGCGTGGATGGACTTCGCCAAGGACAACAAGGCGACGCTCATTGTGTCGAATCGTTACGGTAAAGAGGTCCCGAACAACTTCGGTGAGGGCGGGGTCTGCATTATCTCACCCGATGGTACCGTGCAATGTGAGGGGCTCGTGTGGGGGCAGGATTGCATCGTCTACGGGGAAGTCTGAGTGCTCTCAACCAGAGTAGCCCGCCGCTTCCAAGCTGCCTTGTCCGATCAGCTCGAAGACAAGATGCAGCGGTTTCTGGCCAATCCCTTGGATGCCGCTGAGGGTAAAGAGATCGCCCGGTGGTTGCAGGCCAACTTCTTCTTCCTGGGGATCAAGACCCCCAAGGGTCAGAAAGATCTCAAGGAGTCGGTCAACAAGCTTCACTGGTTTCTTGCTCACGGGATCAGCCAGTCTACGGATCCCGAACGCTTGCGAGCCACCATCGCGGCTGAGTGGTCTGCGGTGCAGAGGCGCTTGGCGGACCTCTCCAAGCACTTCTCTGAGGAAGGCGGCAAGTCGGTCCCGAAAGAGATCAAGCAGGGCGGCAACACGTACCTGAATGTCTCGGGCTTCTACGAAGATGACTTGATGGGGTTCGTCAAGCGTCTTGAGGCTGTCTTGGACATGCTCAAGGGTTGGCGTAAGAAGGCGTTGAGCGGGGGTGTTACGATTGCCTTGGCGGGCCCCAAGGACTTCCGAGGCACCTCTGGGGGCAAGTACAAGTCAGCCGACGACGTGCTGTACGTGCGGGCCACCCCGGATGTACTGAAGCGTTCCGGTGGGAACTACGGGAGCTTCGAGTACATCATTGTGCATGAGCTGGGCCATCGGTACGAGTACAAGGTTCACCTGCCCTCGGTGGACTTCGACAAGCCCGATTGGTGGACCAGCCGCTACAGCCGCAACGAGGGTGAGTCGTTTGCCGAGCTGTTCGCACTCAGCAATTTTGGGACCACGGGCCAAGGGGACCCTGCGAAACTGGACCGTTTCGAGGCGTTGATGGCTGGACGGGACGATCAGCCGAAGCCTGAGATCCCCGAGCATTTGAAGAAGTACCGCCAAGTTCAAGCAATGAAGTTCGATTCCCCGGAAGCACTCAAGAGGTACCTGAAAGAGCATCCTGGGGCTGATAAGTCAAAGCATTCTGTGGTTAAGTTCAAAGCCTACAAGCAGCCTACGGAGCAAGAGATTGCCTCGGCTAAGAAGAAGGCTAAGAACACTCGCTGGAAGAAACCTGACCTCAAAGAGGAAGCTGTTGAGATCACGCGCACCGCTGAGCATTTGGGTATCTCAGAGAAGAACCTCTTGGAAGCCTTTCACGCGGCAGAGCTAGAAGACCTGGACGAGGACACCTGGTCCAAGTTAGAGAACACGGATTCGTTTGACACGGACACCTATGCCAAGGTTGACGCGAAAGCCCGAAAATACGACAGAGACATCGCTTGGACCTTGCGTCGCATGGGCGACACCCTACCAGCTTCCATTGTCTTGTTCCGTAAGGGCAAAGCACCCTACCTTGTAGGCGGGAACACGCGCTTGATGGCTTCTAGGGCGCTTGGGGCCAAGCCAAAAGTTCTAGCGCTTCATGTATAGCGTTGAAGGTTGAAGTACCGTCGGCTCCGGTGTAGTATACCAGGGCCATGCCGAGAGAACCCCAGGTACCCCGTTGCAACTTTTGTGGTCGTCCGCGTAATGAGGTCAAGCACCTCATTGAGTCACCGGACAGTACCCACATCTGCAACGGCTGCATCACAGCCACCTCACAGGCTATTGACGAAGCGGAGCGTAAGGCCCCCGGGGTCAAGGCACCGGGACCGCTCAAGAAGCCTCGTGAGATCACTGCGTTCGTAGATAACTACGTGATCGGCCAAGACGCAGCCAAGCGGGAAATCGCCATCGCGGTCTACGAGCACTACCGCCGTCGGGAAGTAGACCAGAGCAAGAACGGTGTGCTCATGCTCGATGGGGAAGCAGTCGAGATCGAAAAGAGCAACATCCTGCTGCTTGGCCCTTCGGGATCGGGCAAGACGCACGTGGCCCGGACGATTGCCCGTTTGCTGGACGTACCCTTTTACGTTGGGGATGCCACGAAGCTCACGAGTGCCGGGTACGTGGGGGAGGACGTGGAATCGCTGCTACAGGGGCTTCTGGCGGACGCTCAGAACGACATTGAGAAGGCACAGTGGGGCATCATCTTCCTGGATGAGTTCGACAAGCTCGCTCGCAAGGCAGGGTATGGGGCCAGTGGTGCCCGGGACGTGACAGGGGAGGGTGTCCAGCAAGCGTTGCTCAAGCTCATTGAGGGTGGGCAAGTCGCGGTTCCCAGGGGCATGGGCTCTAGGGCGGTGTCCGGGATGTCCCATTCCGATGTGGTCGATACCAAGAACATCCTGTTTATCTGTGCTGGGTCCTTCGCAGGGATCGAGCCAGTGATTGAACGTCGGCTCAACAAGTCTACGGGCCTCGGGTTCGGCAAAGAACACAATAAGCAGCACGCCAAGTCAGATTTGTACCGCGAAGTCACGGTTGAGGACATCGAAGAGTTCGGGTTGATTCCTGAGATTGTGGGTCGTCTCCCGGTGATCACCTCCACCCTAGAGTTGACTGAGGACGAGCTGATCCGAATCTTGACCGAGCCCAAGAACGCGATCTGCAAGCAGTTCCGGGCTCTCTACGCACTGGATGGGATCGACCTTCAGTTCGACCCTGAGGCGTTGCGGGCGGTGGCCCAGAAGGCTCGGAAAAGGTCCACGGGAGCGAGGGCTTTGCGGGCCATCCTGAAGGAAGTGCTCAAGCCCTACTCCTACGAGGCTCCGGACAATCTGGACATCTCGGTGATCCGCATTACCCCGGAGGCAGTCGAGACCCCTGGGAATGCTTTGGTGATGCGAAAAGGGGTCGGTACCGCTTAGAGCTTTTGTGCTTTCTCGTAAGGCATGGATGCACTTTCATTGCGTGTCGCTGCCCTGTTCCAGAGCCGGATCGCTTTTGGTCAAGACGGCAAGTTCTTGGGACGGGATTGCCGTCTTGGTTGGAGCAGGAACGGCTGGACCTTGGAAGAACTCCCCATCAAGGGTAAGAAGAAGCTCAAGGTAGCGGAGTTGCAGAACCCTGGGACTAGGGGCTGGGCAAACTTCGACGCTTACATCGACGGGAACATCTTGCAAGCTGCTAGGTTGAGTGCTTCTGATTCGTACGAGACCATCAAGCAGAAGATGCTAGATGCTTACGAGGTAGCGGCAGAAGATACAATCAACAAGATGAAGCCTGACGAGGTCAAGAATTCTCTTTGGCTCCGTGATCTCAAGTGGTACGAGAACGAGGTTCACTACCTTAAGGTCACCCCTGAAGATACGGAACCATTTGAGGCTGAGGGCAAGGATTACACTGTTGCGGTCAGTTGGACCAAGTTCAAGGTGTACTCTCCGGACTCGGACTTCCAGCAGGCGGACCCCTACTATACACAGTACGCGGAGTCCTCGGCCCAAGGGGCACGTAAGTTATACCAGGTGTTGAAGGCGGACCCGAGCGCTCTCAAGAATGTGTCCTGGAGTAAGTTGGGCGACTGGCTCACCAAGAACAAGATCCCGTACAAGACCCACTTCTCGCAGTGGAGCTGAGGCACAAATGACTTTCTATCGTAGAGCCACGGAACCCCTTGCGACCTCCCCAGTGGCAGAGCAAGTGCTGTCTCGTTTTGAAGAAGGCAAGCCTGCCGATCCCACTGAGGCAATGAGTCCTGAGGATAAGGCCGAGTGGGAAAAGCAGACTGAGGCTCACAAAGATCAGTTCAAGACCGCCGCTGTAGACAAGGCCAAAGTCAAGAAGTGGATGAAGTCCATGGTTGACGACCACGTTGACCGGAAGACGGATGAGGTCAACACCACCTCTCTCGCTGAGGGGGCGGCTCACGAGTTCGATCAATCTGAGTGGCTAGATGACTCCAATCATTGGGTCTGGGACCTTTCCATGTCTGTGGGCAACGACTACGAACGTGAGCACAAACAGGCATCGGACAAGACTGCGTTTGGTTCTTCCCAGGAACTTCGCGAGCTTGAGGAACTGCTGGCCGTCAACGGCTATGATCCCGATGAGGCTCGCAAGCTTCAATACGAGGGCATGGGTCCCTACGAGCTTGAGCACATTTTGAAGACGACTCGCCCTGGGGGTGTGGGTAGCCTGGAGTACACTCATCGGATCAAGCGACTCCGGAATGCGGCCCATTCAGTCTTGACCCGCTTCCTGACAGCGGATCAAGACAAAGCGGCCCCCGAGCAGGTGGACAAGTATTTCAAGCAGGTCAAGAAGGACAACCCGTCCTACGATGACTCGCAGGCATACGCGACTGCGTGGTCCATATACTGCAAGCACAAGAACCCAGGTTCAGACTCGTGCCACCAAGACGATTACCTGACGGGTAAGACCGCTGGGGTGGATAAGTCCAAAATCAAAAAGCTGTACGAGTCCTACGCGGCGAAGAACTACTGGGGTGACGATGAGTTGATCGAAGGTCGATTGACGTACGCGAAGCAGCATGGTTTGTCCCGCACTCCGCCGCAGATCCTACTTGGGGTACCGTTTGACCCAGAGGAAGACATTAATGACTCTGGCGTGCAAAAGCGCTTGGCAGAAGGCATGCGCGAGAAGCTTACGGCCAAAGGGCTAGCGTGGTTGGAGGACGTCGCCGAGAAGATTGAAAACAAGGATCTGAGCTGGATGCTCAAAACGATCCGCCACGATCAGAAGGTGATGAAAGACCTGTTCCAGATCGTGACGGGGCAGAACATCAAGTCTCTAAGCGATGTTAAGTTGCGGCCGGTTCTGGAAGCCTACGCTGTCAAGACCGCAGGTGTGACGGCGGTTCGTAAGCCCAAGGACACGTTCGAGAAGCACCAGCTCAAGGTTTTGCTCGACACGGTGCGAAACCCAATGAAGAGCCTCTTGGGTGGGCCGGACGCTGAGGAAGCCGAAGACACCCTTCGGGACAAATTTCAGTACACGGACGCGGAGATCCGTCGGCTCAAGCAAGGTAAGACCGCTGGCTACAGCTACAGCAGTGCCCCGATGACCGTGTTGTTTGTGGACGCCCGGAAGCCCGTTCCGTTCAACATCGACACCATCCAAGACATCAACCACACGACGATCCCGATCATCGGGGACGATGGTGAAGAACACGACGTTGAACTCAAGGTCGTGGGGCACCAATCGTCGGGCCCTCTGACCCAGCCGCAAGAGAAGCTGGGCTGGAAGCGTGAAGTCCGGGTAGACATCCAGCATCCGGTGGACGAGGGCGGATCGCCACAGACCTCAGCCCGTGCCGCTTTGACGGCCTTGGTTCAGGTAGGCAAGAAGCACGGCTTCAAGGTTGAGCCGGTGCAGCGTGGGTACAAGCCCGAGACTCGCAAGGCGTCGATCGTCCGGGCCAAAGAAGACGAGGCCCCCAAGGACGAGTTGCAGGACGATGCAGAAGACTGGCTTCCTGGGCAGAAACGCGGCGAGTGGAATATCATTCTCTCAAAGTACAGTGCGACTCGTTGGAGCTACTTCACCAAGAACCCTGTGGGCGGTGGTAGCGGTTCGGGGGCCTACCCAACAGCCAAGGCAGCGTTTGCAGCAGGTACCCGCATAGCGTGGGGAGAACCCTCGGTAAACCCGGGTAAGGAAAAGGCCTGGGTCATCGAGCAGGTGTGGGACATGGAGAAGGAAGACTACGTAACCAAGAAGAGCTACTGGTGGACGATCCCCGCCGACAAGTTGGCAGTGAAGTTCAGCCGTTAGTCACCTACGCTTTCAAGTAGGCCAGTCGTGGTGTAGAGTCCCCCCCATGCCCTTTAGCGGTATCCAGGAACGCATCCCGTATAGTCTGTCTAGGTGGACTGACGTTCCAGGCAGCCCAAACAAGTGGCGTTGGTTTGAAGCCTGCCTAGATTCCAAAAAGATGGTGGCCTTCGACCCCCGGACTAGTGCTCCAGGGGTCTGGTCCCTGTCGCCAGAAGACACATTGGGCCTGGTTTTCTGGACCAAGAACCCAACCGCCTTGATTCAAGCACGGGATCTCCTGGACCCCTACCAGGTGCTGGTCCATGTGACGGCCACGGGTTGGGCAGAGGTCGAGAAGGGTGCCCCTGGGCTAGAGGAAGCGGGGCGGTTGCTCGTCGAGACAGCCAAGGCGTTCAAGACCCATTGGCGGTTCAGTCCTATCCCGCACCTGCCCGATGCCGAGATACTGGGCCGGTTCCAACGGCTTCTCGGGTACGCGGCTCTCGCGGGCATCAAGCAATCCTTCGTGTCGTTTTTACAGACCAACGACAAGCTTCCCGAGACCAGGTCCACGGAAGCCCGGTTTGATCTCTTGAATCTCATGGCAGACGAGGCTCGCACTTTTGGGGTGCAGGTGGTGCTCTGCAAGGATGACAGCACTTTCGATGGGTGGTCTGGTGCACGGTTCACCACCGAGGCCTGTGTACAGCCTGTGGACTTCGGTGGGCAAGATCGCGTACACTTGGAGAATTGTGGCTGTGTCTTGATGGTGGACCCTTTCACGATCAATGAATCGTGCAATTTTGGGTGCGAATACTGTTACGCCTCTGACAATAGCCTCTCCCCAAAGAAGCGGAACACGACCCGTAGCTTGAACGTGATTCGATGATTGAGCTTCCAGCAGGACTTGAGGACGACTCTGACGACCTCTCCGATGAGGAAGTTGCTCAAGCGATTGCGTTGCCCAATGTGGATAGGGTGATCGCCCACCTGCGAGCTATGCGCTGCCCTCAGTGTGAAAAAGAAGTGGCTCCGACCTCGCATGCGAGGCGGCGGCGTGTCCCATCGTTGTACTGGAGGATGCGTGTGCGGTGTTCTGAGAATCACGCTTCAGTGCTGGTAGTGGTTCGTATGGATTGGCTGCATGAAGATTCTTTAGATTCCCTGTAGAGAGGTGTCCGATGTCCTGTGCTTGCCAAATTTCTCCATGTGCGTGTGCCGGTGAGTGCCCGACCCCACCCACGACAAAGTGTGATCGCTACGTTGCTGGCTCGAAGAACGTTTGGGTGGAACGTGGGTGCAGCCCGAATGACGTGAACGCCCCAGGCGTCTGCATGCTCGACACAATGTCGGACGACCAAATCATCTACAGCCTTGAGCGGGATGAGCAGGCACGTATGGATCTACTGCAAATCACGACAGATCCGCATCTTCTGGAATTGGCCAACACGATCCCACGTCTGCCTGTTGTGGAAGAAGCGGATGTCGAGCAGGCGTTGCTCAATCAACCCAACAACTCTGGGTCGATCCCCTTCTACTCGATCTTCCGTGGTCAGCCGCCGTTCGCTCAATGAACCGACACACACGTCGAAGTCAAGCGGCACAAGGACAGAAGCTTCCGGCTTCTGAGGATGTGTCTAAGGCTCTTTCAACGATCCAATCGTTACAAGAGTTGGCATCTGTCGTGGAACGCCTGAACCTGTTCTTGGGCGAAGCTGCCAAGCTCGAAGAGAGGCTTGCAGAGGCACAGTCGTCGGTACAGGCCGCTCAAGCTGAGAACTCGTTGCTTCGTGAAGCGCTGGAGAAACAGCGTCAAACGTTTCTGCGTATGTTTGCCCAAGGTATGGGTATCTCTATGGAAGATGTTCTTTCGATGGAACGGGATATACAGCATGCGAACACGTCTTCTGAATCAGTCGAATCAGCCCACCGTGAAGCGGCGTCAAGCACCTGAACGCCTCGAAGACTGGAAGCAGCTTTTGCGCAAGGCGATCCAGCGAGCGGAAACCTCAGGGGACCGACGCTTAGAAGGGTTGAAGCGTGCGCTTGTTGACGGGCAAGCAGAAAGTCATTTGCGACGTCTTGGGATCATACACGACGTAGACCTGAGCCGCGAATTCCCTATCGTTGCCCCATAGTGTAGCGTTTTCAATAGGTTAGAGCATCCCAGCTACCCCTCTAACTCCCTACCCTAGGCGTCTGACCGCTGAACCTAGTCAAATTAATTCGACACTAGGCTATGCCCCGTGTGTTGAATTTGGCTAATGTGGGTTGCAGGGTCTAACATATGGAGTTAGGTTCTGGACGTTAACAACACAAAACCGGCTCGGAGGTCCCGAGTCCGACGAGGTATTTGACCTCATATCGGAGACACTATGCAAACTGATCTAGACAAACTTCGCACTGTAGTGGCCGCCAGCGTGGTCAAGGCAGCGAAGACCCGCGAAACAGCCGAGCAGAACTTGCGCAAGGCCAAGCAAGAGTATGACGCGGCACATGTGGAGCACACCACGGCCACGAAGCTCTTGGCGGCTTTCCCCGTTGTTCAACCTGAGGTCAAGGCCAAGGGTAAGCCTGGTCCGAAGGCCAAGGCGGCAGCTCCCAAGGCTGCTGTGGCAAAAGCCAAGCCTGGTCCGAAGGCCAAGGTCAAGGTCAAGGCGGCAGCCCCCAAGGCAGCTCCAAAGGCTAAGGCGGCAGCAGCTCCGAAGAAGACCCGTCAGAAGGCGGACGGTAGCATGACGATGATTGAGTCCTTGTGCGCTGTGATTGGCAACAAGGTCATCCACATCGACGACGTGGTGCAGGGTCTGAAAGATCGCAAGGTAGCGACGACCAGCAAGGACCTGAAGAGCTACGTCTCAGCGGTGATGTCGGCGGCGAAGGACAAGTCGGGCAACCGAATCTTCGAGGCTGTTGAGCGCGGCAAGTATTGCGTGGTGGCCAACCGAAAGGACGCCCCGAAGGCGGCTCCCAAGGCACCGAAGGCTGCGGCGGCTCCCAAGGCACCGAAGGTTGCGGTTGCGGTTCCCAAGGCGGTTGCGGCACCCAAGGCCCCTGTTGCAGCCGCTCCGGAAGTCACCAGTGGACAGAGCCCAGCAGACCAGTTGATCACAGACATGGGTATGGACCCGTCTGCGTTCGGCGGTGCCTCAGCGCCTTTGAGCTGAGCAACTACGCTTGGCAGAAGGCGGGGCGATCATTCGTCCCGCCTTCTGCATTTAAGCCCTATTGAGATGCCTGGTGTAGAGCTAGAGATGGACGTAGGTGCCCTACTTGAGAGACAAGGCCTGTTTTGGTTGGTTCGTAAAGTCGAGCCAACCCTGAGGACTGCTCTAGTCGAAGACCAGGACGCTCAAGTCCAGCACCTCAGTTTTGAAACCCTTAAATTGTACAAACGGCTGTGCAACCCCACACGGGATTGGCCTTCTGTGACGTTACCCCAAGGGCGTCATGGGAGGTTAACGGCTATCAGTATCGCCTTTTGGGGTGGTAATCGACAACTGATCCGTTTCAAGGATTGGGTCAGGATCGATGAGTTTCAGATTGGGGGAGCGTTGTACTTGAACCCCGGTTTGGGCTTGGGCTTTCGGGACCGCTTGCTTGTGACTTACGCCGATGGTGCCTGCTCTTCCGTGGACGTTCCACGCTCTAAAGCAGCAACGGTCCCTGCTCCAGTGCCCCAAGAACCGTTGCCCCCTCCAGTTTCACTCCTAAACCGTCTTCTAGACGACGAGGGGGACGAATGAAACGGTCGCTACCGGTGCTGGTTGAGCATGCCCTCGCTGAGACAAGGGCTCTCCAGGCTGATCTAGGGGCTGAGTTCGAGGGCCACATAAAGCGGGAATACGTTGTCTCGTGTAAAAGCGGGTGCGCTAACTGTTGCCATCACCCTTTCCTGATCACTCTCCCTGAGGGGCTGTTGCTGTATCGGTGGCTGGTGTCCCATGGCCATTGGACAACCTCAATGCGTAAGCGCATTGAACAGACCCGGGACAAGACCTTGGGGTTGGACTTCCGAGTCTGGCTATTGAGCAACATCCCGTGCCCGCTCTTGGTGGACAACAAATGCTCAGCCTACGGGGCACGACCGCTACATTGTAGAGCCACGCTCTCCAGAGGGCTACCTGCGATGTGTCACCCGCATGAACTAAGGGTAGACACTCAATTGGTGCCTAGTACGGAGGTTATCGTGGGATTCAACAGTCGGGTGCGTTCGATGTTTAAGCGCTTGGGTGTGTCGGGGACGCTCATGCCTCTCTCGGAAGCTGTGCTGCTGGGGTGGGCTGTTGATTCAGGCCAGATCGAGATTGGGGAGTCAGACCTCCAACACGCAAGGGACTTGTACAGTGCCTAACTGCTGCATCTGCACCCGGACCTCTGCAACTGGTAAGACCTTCACCTTGACTCCAGAGGAGTTGGAGGCGGCGGGCCCAGAGGCCCCCAAGGAGGTCCACTACTGCAAGCACTGCCTCCGAGTGATGCAGGACAGGGAATCGGGGGCACAACTACTCAAGGGCTTGTACGAGATGCAGTTGTTGGCTCGCGGTGTACCCAACGCCAAGGCACTCTCGGAGAGTTTTCACGCTAAACTGCTTCAAAGCACAACAAGGAAAATGCACTGAATGGACACTACCGTAGAACACCACCTGAGTCAGTTCCTTGAGCTTAACGGTGAAGAAGCGTGGCGTGTGGAAGTACAGCGCTTGGCTCTGGCGGGTATCTGCACTAGCCCCAAGCATGAAGCCTTTTGGCAAGAGTTCACCAAGAGTTTCGAGTGGCTCGATTGGGAAACGTTGAAGAAGCAGGCGGTTGGGAAGCCTTCGCCACGTAGCCCCGGCGGAAACCAGAGACCCGATCAGATGTTGGCGGAAATGCTCCGCAAGCAGATGCCTGGAATCAAGACACAGGCACAGTACGACGCGGTAGTGGGGGCACTCGATGTGGTGCGTCTTGTGGTCAATGCCATCTTGGAAAGGGACCTGGAAGGAGAAGAGGAAGCCCGCCGGGCTCTAGAGTTGACCTTCACGGTGCTCGCCAAAGCTACCGAGGTCACTGAAAAGCTTCAGGACAGCCCTGAGGCGGCGACCAGTCAGGAAGCCGAGAGGTTCAAGGACCCGCCTGCCCAGTTCCATGAGCAAGAAGTGCTTGTCAAGCTCTTGGGGGAGCTTGAAGCTCTCGTGGATCTCGATGCCTTGAACGTCTGGTACGCCAGGACCAAGGTCGAACGGGACCGTGTGGTCACACAGAGTTTGCGGAACTCCCTTTTGGATTCTATCAGGGCGAAGCGTAACACTCTGCTTTAGGGTCACCTGTGAAAATCCTGGTCTTCGGCTCCCGTGGGTGGATATGGGAGGGGGTCATCTTCAGGGTGCTCTCGAAGCTACCCCGAGACACCATCTTGGTGAACGGGTATGCCCCTGGGGCAGATCGCATGGCTGACACGATTGGCCGTAAGATGGGCCTAGATGTCCGGTCCTACCCGGCCGATTGGGCCCTCGGTAACTCTGGCGGCCCTATCAGGAATGCCTTGATGCTCACGAAGGAGCACCCAGACCAACAAGGGGTCGGGTTCGACAAGGGGTTTGGGTTCTCGACCGGGCGGCAGAACAAGGGCACCCACGACATGGCCGAAAAGCTATGGGCGGCTCGGATCAGATTCGAGATCGTGTTCCCACCAGAAGATCCCAGGGATGACGATTAGCGGCTTTTCCGAAGATAGCGATCCACGATCCGTTGACTCATCCGGTCAGCAATCGTTTGTTCAATGTGCCGCTCTCGGGCCTTCTCGCTCGTAAAGGCCAGGTGCCACAAGGGCTTGTCGCCTTTCTTGGCGAATACAATGGCGTACGGGCGGCCTCCAGCTTCGTACTCCCACACCAGCAGGTCGGAGCCCTTGGGTGTGTAAGGCCGGATCCCTTTGGTCTTCGGAGGGAGGTAGCTCAGGTCCAGGCTCTGCACGTTCACACACTACTGTGGCACAAGTAGTCTCGCGTGGTGTAACCTGGGGTCAGAATGATCCAGTACATCAAAGGCGATGCCACCGCCCCTCAAGGCGCAGGCTCCAAGCTCATCGTGCATGTTTGCAACAATGTCGGAGCTTTTGGCGCTGGCTTCGTCCTCGCTATCTCCAAACGCTGGCCCTACCCCGAGCGTGAGTACCGACGTTGGTACCGAGAGAAGCACGACCTGCTTGCTGGGAAGTTCCAGCTTGGGGCCATCCAGGTTGTTCCGGTCCAAGGCGATCCGCCGCTCTCAGTCGTTAATATGATTGCACAGGAAGGGTACGGGAAGGGTAACCGGAACCTGCACCGAAGCAGTGAGCCCGACGACCGTCCGCCGATCAGGTACGAGGCATTGAAGCAGTGCTTGACTGAGGTTGGTTACTTGATCAAGAGCGGTCCCGCTCAAGGGGCTTCCGTGCACATGCCAAGAATTGGCTGTAATTTGGCTGGTGGGAGCTGGGGCATGGTTGAGCCTATCATCGAGAGAACTCTCGGTCATGCCAAGGTGTTCGTCTACGACTTCCCTGGATCAAGTTTCAACCCTTGATCTCGACCGGTTGTCCGGTGTAGATCCAAAGCCTATGCCCCTCCCTCTCGAAAAACTCCAAGCAGTCAAGACCATCATCTCGCATGAGAACTGTGCTGACGGCACCGCTGCCGCGATGTTCCTGCATGACGTATTGCCCGACGCCAAGATCCGGTTCGTGCAATACGGGGACGCGCAGAGAAACCTCCAGGCCGAGCCTGGGATGCTCTTCTGTGACTTCTCTCCCCATCCCGAGACGTTCCAGCAGTTCATCGACCAGGGGGCACTCATCCTGGACCACCACAAGGGCGCTCAGGCCATCGTAGAGGCGTTCGGAGAGTCAGGGGTATTCGGGGACGAGATCCTGGACCCAGGGGTCTGTGGGGCCTTCTTGGCGTACCGGGAAGTTTGGTTTCGTCTCAAGCACACTGTCTCTGTGTTCGGGAGCGAGATTGCCCGGTTGGCTGGGGTCAGGGACACTTGGCAGAGGCAGGATCCGACTTGGGATGAAGCTTGTGTGCTCGCTGAGGCGATGCGTTTCTACCCCGCCGAATCCTGGCTGATTGCCAATCCGTTCGCACCAGAGAACCGGGAGTGGTGGGAAGCGAGGTTGGCTACTGGTCGTATCTTGGTTGAGCGTTCAGCCAAGTCCGTGCAGAAAGCGGTTGACGGGGCGTACCGCTTTACGACCTCTCGGGGTACCCGTTGTGTCTTGTTTTCGGGGGTTCGGTTGTCGAGTGACGCCGCCGAGTTGGTGGGCAAGGATGCGGATTTGGTGGTCGGGTTCGACTACTACGGGATTGAGAAGGGGCAGATCAATCTGGTGTTCTCAACCCGATCCCACACAGACTTTGATTGCCTTAAGCTTTGCAAGAGCCAGGGTGGTGGTGGGCACACACAAGCCGCTGGGTTCTCGATCAAGAGTGACCTAGAGACTGGGAACCAAGACCCCTACACGGTTTTTGAGGCGACTTTGGAGTGGTACGAAGCCACCCTCCCGTGATAATTCATGCGTGACAAGGGCTTATCGAGCCTCTTGGACCACGCCCCACAAAACCCTCTGTACCACGGTGCCCAGGCCGACTTCGAGAAGCCGAAGTTGAACGGTCAGGGTATCTTGTGGCTTGCGTTCACCCCCAAGGTAGCGCTTGATTACGCGACCCCACACTACCACAAGGGCGACAGCTACCTCTGGGAAGTGAAGCTCAAGGGGGGTGCCAAGATCATTGATCTTGGTGACCTCTCTGATCCTATCATTCAAGAGCTACGCCAGGGCGTCATCTCCCCTATCACCAACCAACCCATCAGTGAAGCTAGTTGGCCCAGCTACGCGGACTTCGGCATCTTGGAAGCCAAGCGGTGGGTCCGAGGCTTCCTTCGCAAGAAGCGTGTGGACGGTATCGTGGTCAAGGATTCGTTGGGTACAACCGCGATCCAGCACGACTCAGTGGCGTTGATCAACCTGGGGGCCATCGCCAAGCTGGACAAGCGGGTGGTTCCGGCTGGTTCTGCCCCTAGCAACCGAACCATACAAGAGATTGAGAACGACTTGCGGACTGCTTCTGAGCGGGTGGCTCACCGCTTCCTAGTTGCATCCTTTAAGCCAGGGGATTACATCCTTTTCGGCAAGTTCCGCAACAAAAGGGCCAGAATTATACGACTCTTTAACGACGAGAGAGGCATCCCGTACATTGAGGTCCAGCCAATTCCTAAAGGTCGAAAATCCAACAGGATCTTCGGGCTCTACACGATCCGCCAGATGACCCCTGAGGCCATCCAAGAGACACAACAGTTGGAAGCGGCGGAGCGGGCTCTTGTTCAGAAGGTGGCGGCCCGTTACCTTGAAGCCACCCGGATGCCGCCTGGGTGGGTTGAGCACAAGGGGTCTGCGGGGCGTTCCTTTTGGATCAGCCCCGACGGTAAAGCGGAGATCAGCGACACGGGCCGCAAAGGTGGCCCACAACGCTTCCAGGTCTTCTTTCTTCAGAACGGTAAGCGTCACGAGGACATCGGCTGGCCCTCGCTCAAGAAGGCGCTCCAGTACCTGAGCGGAGAGGTGGGGTTGCGCGATCACCCCATGGCCAAGCGGAAGGGCGGCAACCTGGACAACTTCCTGGACGGCTTCTCTAGGAGGCACCCTCGGCTCGGACGGCTTTTGCCCAAGGTTGTGGAGAAAGCCCAAGGCTCTAGCTCCGGGCACGGGGAAGCCCGGCAGCACGGCCAAGAGATATGGTTGTTCCCGAAGTTCTGGGACCTCGATCTCAAGATCCAAGACTTCGTGTTGGCCCACGAGATTGGGCACTACGTGCAGAGTCAGAAGCCCGGCACCTGGTTGATGAATCTCGGTAAAGAGCAGGGGGTAGACGTGTGGGACACCCGTAGTCTACCCTTCGGGCAGTTC
>Ga0315284_10001283_pt1 | contig 35780 bp, 29 predicted proteins | sample YL17G09_16_MG_FD_203696 | JGI IMG/M metagenome (GOLD analysis project Ga0315284, IMG submission 203696) | Sediment microbial communities from Yellowstone Lake, YNP, Wyoming, USA - YL17G09_16 | ecosystem: Environmental > Aquatic > Freshwater > Lake > Sediment | place: USA: Wyoming | collected...
CTCATCACCGGCGTGCGCTTCGGCAATGTGACTCCATGCCCCGGCCCGCACAACCTTTGTGATGTTTTGTCCGGCCTGATGAATATGGGCATGGATGCCTTTAACGCTCACCTACTGCCAGGCAGCCCGGCGATCAACGCCGGTACAACCATTGGGGCGCCGCTCAATGATTTTGACGGACGGCTCCGCGACTCTCAACCTGATATCGGGGCTTACGAATATGGCTCCACCTCCACCTTTGGGGATGTGCCCGCTACGCACTGGGCATGGTCGTGGATCAATCGCCTATATGCCTCCGGCATCACCACCGGCTGCAGCACCAATCCTCTCATGTACTGCCCGGAGAACTCTGTCACGCGCGCCCAGATGGCGATCTTCCTCGAACGCGGAATGAACGGCCCCACCTACACCCCGCCCCCCGGCACAGGTACCGTCTTCACCGATGTGCCTCTCTCCTACTGGGCAGTCAACTGGGTTGAGAAATTCTATGCGGATGGTATCACCACCGGTTGCAGTACCAATCCGTTGGTTTATTGCCCTGAAAATCCGGTCACCCGCGCCCAGATGGCTATTTTCCTGCTGCGCGCCAGGCATGGTGCGACCTATACGCCCCCCGCTGTGGGGGGCAGCACTGGTTTCAATGACGTGTCTACCGGCTATTGGGCAGCTGCCTGGATCAAGCAATTAGCCGTAGAGGGCATCACCACCGGTTGCGGCAGTGGCAACTACTGCCCCGAGGACTCGGTCACGCGCGCCCAGATGGCGGTGTTCTTGGTGCGGACGTTCAATTTGCCATAAGAAGAATCGGGCAACAAGTTTGCGCATCAAAAGAGCCATGAGAGAAACCTCGCATTGACTTGGAGGGCATCCTATGTTTGCAAAAAAGTCAATTATCTTTATGTTTGTCCTCCTGCTGCTGCCACTTCTGACAAATCCCTCGGCGGGCAGCGCAAGGGGAACGGGGAAAGTGGTTCCATCCGCTACTACCGCTACACAAAGACCAGTAGCTCTGATTGCAGCGCCTGCAGCAATGAGCATGTCGGAGCCACCCATGGACTTATCAACTCAGATGCCGATACATGGGCCAGAGCCCCAAGGGATGGGGCCAACCATCATAGCAAACACGAAGGATGGTAAATACGCCTATGTCGGTTTTCATCTCTCAGATACCATCGCCAAAGTACGTTTGTCAGATCTCACTGTCGAGGCAATGGCCGATCTGTCTCAGTATTTTCCGTTGCAATGTTACCGCATTGCTTTGGATTTAAGCGAGAAGAAACTGTTTGTTCACAGTGCCTCATGGCGGAAATTGATTGTCCTGGATACCCAGACGCTGAATGTGATCCATACAATTGACGGCATTGATGTTTCTTATGGCATGTTCCGGTCACAAGATGGCCGCCTCATTATCTGGGACGGGACAAATACAGTGAAGTTTGTGAATACAGAGACGTATGCAGTGACCGAATTCACGGATCCCGATTTAGGATTCTTGCAGATTCAGGAAAGCCCGTCTGATCCAAGCAAATGGTATGTTGCTACTGGGGGGTGGACCATAGGTATATATGATCCTGTTGCGAAGGCGTGGATCCATACGGTTACTATTCCAATGGAAGGTGAAACTCCAGGCATTTGGGATTTCAAGGTCTTACCGAACGAGAGCAAGCTCTATGCCACCGTGGTTGGTGGTGCGTATCCGCAGGGGTACCACTACTATGGATGGGTCTATTCCGTTGACCTGCTGGGCTGGCAGGTCAAGACGATTCCCATCGATGGCGGTGCGGCATCCTTGGAGACAAGCCCCGACAGCCGGCGGGTGTATGTGGGGACCTCCACTCCCATGCCTTCCGACACGAACAACATCCTGGCAATCGATGCGCAGTCGGATACCGTGCTGGGTCCTATCCAACTTGGCAGGACAAAATATGGCTGGCCTTATGGAGAGATACGTGACCTGCAGATCGACCCGGCAGATACTGATCTTCTCTATGCGGTCAGTAACGACGCCAATGCCCTTGCGAAGGTAGACCTCAAGGATCTTTCCCTGGCAGGCAACACCATCTTCAACGTGCAGGACCTGGAGCCCCACTACTTTGCCAGGCGCCCGATGCGGTCTTCCGGCTACGTGCTTGTGCATCGAAGCCCGTACGCATTTGAGCTGGATCTTGACTCGGCCGCCATAAAGAATGTGGTGGAATTCCCCGCAATCCGTGCTGATGCTTGGGTCTATGACGTGGCTGTCACGGACGCTGGAAGACTGCTAATAGCCCAAGGGGAGCAAGTTCTTGAGGTGGATGGGAGCGATATGCGCCTGATCGAAAACCATCCACTCCCCCCCAATATTCCGTCCGTATGGAATTTTGTCCTCTCTAAAGATCAAAGCAGGTTGTACTCGATTACGAACGATCCTATTACCAACCGTCCGGACGTTTTCCTTGCGATCAATACGGCAGACTTTCAAGCGCAGGCAAACTTTACGCTCATGGGTGGAGCCTTCGATTCTAGACCTTTTGAACTGCCGGATGGCTTCAAGCTGTACGCGCTCGGAGGAGAGGATTTTGGCACCACAGTGATCCACGTAATTAGGACGGACAATTACACTATTCAAAAGACAATCACTTTTAATGAGCTTGGCTTGCGCGGTGTATCTGGCGGGCCTTATTATCCATACGCCTACGATTCGAGTTCGCATACGCTCTATGTGGGGGCTACGTATGTTGTCTTGGCTATCGATACGGATACCGATGAGATCAAGAAGGTGATTCATTTGGAGGATGTTGCCAGAGCGATCGGTCTTGAACCCCAGCAATTCATCTACGTTAACGCGATTGCTCTGGTCTATCAGCCTCAGGAGAATTTTCTATACATAGTGCATCTTGATCGGGCCTTCGTCAGCATCTACGATTTAAACAAGAACCAATTCCTACCGAAGGTCATTCCCTTGAAGGGGTTCTTTCCGAATTATGCATTCGCAAACGATAATGTTAGCAAGATCTATGTAATAAACACCCGTTCAGACAACATATCGGTGATCGATGTAAACTCGAAAGCGGTGGAAAAGATCATTGACTTGCATGCTTACGGCGGTCCTAGGTTTACTGACGTGCCCGCCACCCACTGGGCCTACCAGTATATCGAGCGTCTGTACAATGTCGGCATCACCAGTGGGTGCGGAACCGCGCCTCTGGTCTATTGCCCGGAGGATTCGGTGACCCGCGCCCAGATGGCAATCTTCCTTGAGCGAGGCATGCGCGGCGCCGCCTACACCCCGCCCCCCGGCACAGGTACCGTCTTCACCGATGTGCCTCTCTCCTACTGGGCGGTCAATTGGATCGAGAAACTCTACGCGGACGGCATCACTAGCGGCTGCGGGACCTCTCCGCTGGTTTACTGCTCGGAAAACCCTGTCACCCGTTCCCAGATGGCCATCTTCCTGCTGCGCGCCAAACACGGCGCTGCCTACCTTCCACCAAGTGTAGGTTCGAGCACCGGCTTCGCTGATGTGCCTGTGGGCTATTGGGCCGCCGGCTGGATCAAGCAAATGGCTGCAGAGGGCATCACCAGCGGTTGCGGTGGAAGCAATTACTGCCCGGAAGACCCGGTCACGCGCGCCCAGATGGCGGTGTTCTTGGTGCGGACGTTCAATTTGCCGTAAGATAAAACCCATTGGAATGCCCTCCGAAGGTTAAGACTCGGAGGGCTTTTGATTTACTATTTCGACTCCTGTTCATGACTTTAACACAAGCGGTGTGTTTTGCTAAATGAACAAACTTCTTCTAAGATAGTAACAGCTGAGGCTTGAAAGAGTAGATCATAGAAAAAGGTTTAATGGCTGCGAGCCAATGGGCGCAGCGTAACGGGGAGGGTGATGGCAAGAGTGAGTGTAATTAGCGTAATTTTGTTAGTCTCCAATTTTTGGAGGTTATCGAAATATCACTGCGGGGGTGCTGAGGCATAATATATAGAATGTGAAAAGTCAGAAATGAACTGCCGGGTATGTGAATATTTCTCTGTCTAGCAATACCAGGGCGGGGTATCCCCTCCCCCGTCCTCCAGTGCTTCCACGCAGGAGGCAGCCCTTGGTGGCAAGGGCTGGAATGCGGCAAGCAGGTCCAAAGCCCTGCTAAATCCAACCGTCAGATAGGAGGTGAGTATTATGTCTATGTGAGAAGGGGAAGGTATGTAGTGCACCCCTAAAGTTGGACAGTTTTTTCGTGTTTCTTAGGGGGTAGTCTGAACCGGATGAGCACACCGCCAGGCGGTTTCGAACTCAAGCGGTGTCAGATACCCCAGGGACGAATGGATGCGTTTCGTCATGTAGACATCTTCGAGGAAACGTCCAATCTGGGAACGGGCGTCGGCGAAGTCATTATACTCGGATAGATCTACCTCCTCTTCCTTGATAGTCCTCATCAGTCGCTCGGCAAAACCGTTTTCTTCGGGCTTATCCTGTGCGGCCATGCTGATCTGAACCTCGTACTTTTTGAGCAAGTCAACATAGTCTTGGGCGGCATACTGAACGCCCTGGTCGCTGTGATGAATTACAGGAATATACAGCGTAAACGCCATCCGCAAGGCAGCCAGGGTCAGGCTGGTATCCAAGACTTTCCCAAGGCTCCAGCCACGGATCGAACGGGTGAACACATCCATGATGGCGACCAGAAACACGAACCCGCTGCCGAGCCGAATATACGTGATGTCGCAAACCCAGACTTGCTCCGGATGGGTGACTTCCAAGTCAACCACCAGGTTCGGATACCGTGGGTAGGGGTGTTCGCTGTTGGTAGTACGGCATTTTCTCCGTTTTACCGGGCGTAGCAGGCCTTTTTTACGCATCAGACGCTGGATATGCTTGCGATTGACCCGATAATGATGGGGTGCACGCCGCAAATGATGCGTCAGCAGCCGAGAACCATAGGTCGGGTGCTGCCCCGCCTCCTGCTCCAGATCAGCGCACAAGCCACTCTCACCTTCAGACTGTAGCTGATAGTAAAACGTGCTGTGCGCCAAACCCACTACCTGGCATGCCGCCTTGACCGAACAGTCGTACACTTCTACCAGCGCTTTCGCCATCACTCTTTGTCCCGCAATGGCGAATTGGCATAACTCAATACTTTTTTTGAGAGTTCCAACTGCATGGTCAGCCTCCCAACCATGCGCTCCAGCTCAGCAATCTTTACTTCCTTCTCCTGCACTTCTATCGGCTGTTCAAACACATATGCAGCTTTGGCAAGAAATTCCTGTTTCCAGCGAGACAGGACCGTGTCTTTGATACCATACTCCCGGCTGGCTTGGGTTAAACTCTTTCCGCCTGAGATCAGTTCCAGCACAACTTTGGCTTTGAATTCGGCGGTGAAACTCCGTCTTTCGGACATAGTGAACCTCGTTTCTGAACATCGATTCTACCCCTAAGGGTAGTGTCCAGTTTTGTGGGTCCACTACAGTGTTTTGTGTTCATCCGCCAGGTATAAACGCTTTGTACTATTCAGGTTGTAAAGACACCAGGCCTGGAAAAAAACAAGAGAACGCAAAGAATCAATTGATTCTTTGCGTTCTCCATTCTTAAATCTTAAAAATACAACTAAGCTGTCCCGGTTTTTTCTGTTGCAGGTTTGCGATATCGCTTGATACTGGCTGTATAAATGGTGCTCAACACAAAGATCCCCGCGGCGATGAATAGTGTGATCTTCGCACCCAGTACGCCGTATAGAATCCCACCCGTGATTGGACCGATAATCCTTCCGATGGATGTGTAAAAATTGTAAGCGGACTGGCTGAGTCCCTGTTCCGCAGCAGGGGCATGCTTGGAGACCAGGGTGATGTTTGCAGGGCGTATCTGGGAAGTTGTCAGCGCCAGCACCAGATTAATCACCAGGATCATCCAGAAACCGTTGGAGAAGGGGATGATCATATAGAAGATTACTGCCGCCACCATGCCGATGATGATATTCACCAATTCGCCGAAACGTTTCATCAGTCGTTCCACAAAAACGACCTGGGCAATGATTACGGCAAAGGTCCCGGCGGAGAATATGATACCCGACAGGCTGGTGGTCATCCCAAGGTCCTTGATCATGAGGGGCAACGAAGTCTCAAAGAATCCGGTGGGTAGGGCAATGGCGAAGGCAATCACCAGGGCGGGGCCGACCGCCATGCCCAGGTAACCGAATAGCCGGGCAAAGGATGTTCCAACCACTCCAAGCACCGTTTTGCCGTCCGAGTTGGCTTTTTCGAGGGCTTCCTTGGTCAGGGATTCTTTCATGAAGAAGCACAACGCCAGCGCCAGCAGGGAGATGCCCATCATGATGAAGAAGGGTAGGGCGATGTTCTTTTCCGCCAGGAACCCGCCCACCAGTGGGGGCAGGAACGCCCCGAACATCTGGGCAGCCTGCAACCGGGTTATGTAGCCGCCCCGCTCTTCTTCGGTCGTCACGTCTGAAACATAGGCAGTCGCAGCTGCCATGGCTCCTGCAGAGAAAATCCCACCGATCAGGGAACCGATGTACAGGAAGACCATGGAGGTTGCAAAAGCGAACAACCCGAACCAGACCGCCATCCCCGCCATCCCCAGCAGTATCACCGGTCGTCTTCCCCAACGGTCGGTGAGAGCTCCCACGATCGGGGAAAACAAGACCGTGGTCAGAGGTGCCAGGGCGATGACCACACCCACCTGACTTTTATCACCGCCCAGTTTGGCGATTAAAAAAGGCAAAAGTGGGGAAAACAATGTGTAGCCAGCCACTATGGTGAAGGCTACAAAAAACAAAAACCAGATACTCTTTTTGTTGCCCATATCACGCCTCCATTGAACGGAACTCCTCCCAAACTTTAAGGGAAGAGTTTTTGCATCCTGGCAGCAAGCTTCATATCCCCTTTGACCACCAGACGCTTGGTTAAGAACGCTTTCATCCCATCCAATTCGCCCTTGCCCATCAAAATGTAGTCCGCGGCGGTGCTTGTGAACGCCAGGGTGGGATTTTCGTATGTGCCTTCGTTTACTTTGCAGGTCTTGTCTTTGATCACCACGTATAGTTCATGTGCGACTTCACCGGTGAAGTGATATTGAATGACAGCGTTCAGTCCCTCGGCTTCCGCCGGGACAAAGGAATTTTCCATCCCGAAGATCATGTCCCTTACCGTTTTATCAGCCATTTTCACTCCTTACATCAAACGAAATCCGCAAATTGCCTGAGCAATTTGACCGCCCCCTCGGGCAGCAATTTGGGCTCCATGTGTGTGCTCTTGATTGCGAAAACAATTTTAAGAACATGCTCGACAAGCAGGGTCTTTTCAGCGGCGAGTTGCAGGTCCTTACCCACTGTCAACAAACCGTGATTGCACAGGAACCCGCCCGAGACCTTGGTATTCCCGATGGCGTCGAAAATTGCTTTCGCCAGATCCTTCGATCCCGCCATGAAGAACGGGATCTTGGGGTAACCCATGATCAGGACTGCATCCAGATCGATGGGCGGGATCTCCATATCAAGGATCCCAAAGGCTGTCGCCAGGGGGGCATGGGTGTGCACCACTGCATTGATATCCTTGCGCAGCCGCATCAATCCTGCATGATAGATGGATTCCACCGAAGGGCGGGCATCGCCTTCGATCTTCTTCCCGTCAAAATCCACCAGAACCATGCTATCGGCAGTCAGAGTGCATTTGTTGATCTGGCTGGGGGTGATCCAGACCGCATTCTCGCGCTCCACACTGCGTATACTTATGTTTCCGCCTTTATCGGTGACGCAGCCTGCCCGATACAGGTCAATGGTAGTTTGAGCCAATTGCTCTTTCAATTCCCTGTCATTCATAAATTCTCCTTGAAAATGGGGCGCGCAGATCTTCGCCGCGCGCCCCGGTCGGTGTGATGATTATTTGGATTGCAGGTAAAGACGGATCATGTCTTCCTGCAACGCCTGCAACCCCATGGCTGCACTCATATCGCCCGAAAAAGATAAATCGCCGGACATGGCTGCCCCGGCACCATCCAGTTCGCCGGTCATCATGCCGTCCAAGGTCGCGCTGCTCATTTCCAAATCGACCATGGCTTTGGGTTCCATGGATCCCAACCCGCATGTCACCGTGCCATCCATGAAGCTGGTATAGAAGTTGACATCCGGTTCGGTGATGATGAACTGCATCGACACATTGATGCCTTTGCATTTGGCTGCCATTTGCGAATCCTTGGACATCAGGTCCAGCCATTTGGCGACCACGGGTTTCATTTCTTCTGCGGTACTAAAGCTTGCCATTTGAAAACCTCCATAGATTTGAATTGATTTGAAAAACAGTCCGGTTCTTTTTTTGGAACATGAATGTCACTGATCTGCTCAGCCTCCTTTCTCTTGCACCATCAGATCAAATAAACCCAATTCTGCCAGTTTGGTCGGGGTGGGAACGGCATGATCGTCCCAACCCATCATCGAGTAGTAGAGCTTTTTGGCTGCTTCGAATTCCTCTTTCTTAACCACTTTTCCCATCTTCGGACCGGATTTGATCGGTTCCAGCATCCGGGCGGGCAGGGTGTCATCGTCTGCGGTGAGGCCGTGCTTGACGTTGAACAACCTTGCCAGGTTGATCCCTCTCTCGGAGACTTTCATCAGTTCCCACGAACTGACCTCCCACCCCGTAACAGCACTGACTAGTTCCGCCAGTTTTGGCAGCGTGACGGGAGTGGTGGGGACACCTACCAGAACGCACAGGAGCAGACAATTGTTGATGCCGCGCTCCAGGGACAGGTAAGTATACAAACGAACCTTTTCGGGACCGAAATTCGCTTCTGGCACGGGTTCCAGTATTCCCAGTGGGGCAGCCGCGCTCAGCATTTGCCCTTTCCTGGCATACATATCGTCAAGCGGGGCTGTGTTGTGGTCTGCTCCCGCCGGATTTACAGCATATGCCAGCGCCAGGCCGAATTTCGCCCGGGGGTCGTGCATCGGCAACTCCTGCCCTTTCACTTGCAGGGCGTATTGAATCGCACCGTTTCCGATCTTCTCGGCGGCTTTTCTTGTGCCTTCCGCCAGCAGGTTGCCAAACCCTTTCCGCAGAGCAATATCCTGGATGGTTTGCAGCATGACCGGTGCATTTCCAAACCGCAGTTGCGATCCCTGGGCCAGCTCGGGAGTGAGCAGCCCTTTCTCGGTGCACTCCATGGCAAATGCCAGGGTGGAACCGAGCGAGATGCTGTCCAATCCCAGATCAGCTGCCATGGCATTGGCTCTGACCACTGCCTCCAGGTCGCTGATCCCGCATAGGGAACCCAGGGCAGCCATGGACTCATATTCAGGTCCACCAGTGAGGGGATCCACACTCGGATCATCCGCAATGAAGCTGACCGGTTTGCAGCGCAGGACGCATCCATAACAAGTACTGTGTCCTTTAAGGTATTTCTTTTCCAGCACCGTTGAGGAAAGTTTGGCGATGTGCTCAAATGTATCTTCGGTATAGTTGCGGGTGGGCAGGCAACCCATCACGTTTTGATAATCGAACCCGGCGGGAGTGCCGTGTTCGGTGAAATACTTGCCGAAGAAAGTTTCTGTCAACAACTTGTTGTGCCAGTCCTTCCATTTGGTGAAAACTTCAGGGTTGGCAATCTGGGGTTTTCCGGTGCCTTGAACAGTGATGGCTTTCAGGTTCTTGGATCCCATCACCGCCCCCAGCCCGCTCCTGCCATTGACATGGCGGATTTCATTCACGATACAGGCATAGCGCACCAGGTTCTCGCCGGCAGGACCGATCTGAGCGGAGCGGATGCTGCCATGCTGTGCCCGCAACCAGATGTATGTGTCCCGGTTGCCTTTGCCCCAGATGGGCGCAGCATCTTTCAATTCCGCCTTGCCGTCCTGCACGAAAAGATAGACCGGAGAATCCGCTCTCCCTTCCAAAATGATCAGGTTGAACCCAGTTGCCACCAGAGCGGGTCCCCACCATCCGCCTGCTTCCGCTTCCCCAAATCCGCCTGTCAGCGGTGATTTGGCGAGCACGCTGTAGCGGTTTGCCCCGGAGATTTGCGAGTAAGTTAATACCCCCGTGGCAAAGATCAGCTTGTTCTCCGGTCCCAGGGGGTCGGCATTTGCCGGAATTTCCTTGAGAAGATAATAAGCGCCCAAAGCCCTGCCACCCATGAACTTGCGCACAAGCAAAGGATCCAGCGCTTCCACCTGGACTGTCCGGTTGGTCAAGTTGACCCGTAAAGCTTTCCAATTTACGACAGGATTTCCCATTTCACCTTCTATTTGGGAGGCTTGAATGTTTCCAGAACCTTGGGATTGACGATGATCTCCGGTTTTTCACCCTTCAGCAGTTTTTCCAGTTCGGGGATGAGGATCTCGGTTTGGTGCTCCTCCACCTCGAAAGTATTACCGCCGATGTGGGGCAACAGGATGACGTTGTCCAGGGTCAGGAAGGGGTGGTCGACTGCCAGCGGTTCTTTTTCATAGACATCGAACGCCGCTCCAGCGATCTTGTGATCGTGCAGCGCTTGGTAGAGGGCATTTTCATCCGTCACCCAGGCGCGAGCGGTGTTGACGAAGTAAGCAGTTGGTTTCATCAGGGAAACAAGCTGGGTACCGATCAAACCTTTATTTTCAGGAGCAGGAATGACATGGATGCTGATGATGTCCGCTTCCTTGAAAAGGGTTTCCAGTTCCACTTTTTGAACCCCGTACTGTTGCATCACAGACGCGTCCACGAAGGGATCGTGTGAAACGAAACTGCAGCCGAAGGGTTTCAGCAGTTCTGCCATTTTGCGCCCGATGGAACCAAATCCCACCAGCCCGATTTTTTTGTGCCACAGCTCATGACCCTTGTATTCGAAATAAACCTTCGCCATCAGGGTCATGTCCTGCGAGGTGTCCTTGCGCTGCAGGATGGCGGCTGCCTTGGGGATGTTCCTGCCAAGCATGAGCATCAGAGCCAATGCCAGTTCAGCCACGCCTTCCGCGTTGCGCCCAGGTACTCGCAATACCGGGATGCCCCGCTCGGTGGCGGCGTCAATGTCGATGTTGACCGGATTCCCCCGGCAGGAACAGATGACTTTTAGCGTGGTCAGTTTTTCAATCTGGGGTCGCTTCAGGTTGTCCGCTTCGGTGATGAAGATGTCCACCCCAGCCAAGGCCGCCACCAGACCGCTGCCACCCAGCAGGCGTTTGGTTTCCGCCATCGGCTGGTAATCCACCTGCCCGTATTTCTCCAGCATTTTGAGACCCTCTTTAGCCAACGATGCCGTGATAAAGATTTTCATGAAAGAGCTCCTTTAATGAGAGAAACTTAGGAAAGATTTAAGCCAGCGGTTATAAAGGCTTTTGTATTTTGACAAGTTGTTGGCATCCGGTTCGTACACCCGTTCGATATGCACTAATGCCTTCACACCCTCGGTGAAATCCTTGAACTGACCTGCCCCGATCCCCGCGCAAATGGCGCAGCCCACCCCGGTCCCTTCCCGGCAGACTGGCACTTTTACCGGTAGGCTCATCACATCTGCCATGATCTGGTTGTACAAGTCGGATTTCGACAATCCGCCGCAAACCCCAATGAAAGTTGGCTGCCTGCCCAGGACTTCAAACACCTGGTTGGCGTTGGCTTTGATGCCGTAGACGAAATTCTCCAGCATGGCGCGCAGGATGAGGGCTTTGCCGGAACCAGAACTGTCGGTGAGCGGGCTCAATCCCAACAGGAAGACATTCAGCGGCATGCCGATTTTTTTGGCGTTGAATATGTTCACTCCGGAATGGATCATCACCCCCATGGAACCGGGAGGGGCTTTTTCGGCGATTTTTACCATCTCGCCGTATGCACGCTCGGGATCGGTTTTCATGATCTCGCTCTCGCACATGGTGTCGCGCAGCCATTGGAACAGGCTGCCCGATCCACCGCTGTTGCTTTCCAAAACATACTTGCCGGGCACAACATAGGGGTCCGCCCAGGTGCGGGTCTGCGGATCCAGCACCGGTACAGCGGTGATCATCTGAACTGGAGTGGTGGTTCCGGAAATGGCGCCGATCTCATCCGTTTGGAGCAGACCGCAACCCAAAAGTCCGCACTGAGTGTCTGCTGCCCCTGCCACCACCGGGGTGCCCGCTTTCAATCCGGTCTGTTGCGCAGTTTCTTCGGTCACCACTCCGATAATTGTTCCAGCATTTTTCACTGGAGGCAGGATATCGGGTAGTTCCAGTCTGGGCAGCAGATCCTTCATCCACTCATGTTTCTGGATGTCATACAGGGCAGTTTCGCTGGCATTGGTCGGTTCTGAGGCCCTTTCACCGGAAACCCGGTAAAGCACCCAGTCATTGATCGAGAGCATGGTGGCAAACCGGGCGAACAGCTCAGGTTTGTTTTTCTTGAACCAGAGAAGTCTCGCCACACCGAAAAGCCCGCTAGGATAGTGCCCCGACCGTCGATAAATCTCATCGCCATATCCATTAGAAACGAAGATGCCCTCCATCGCTGCCCGGAAATCGCGGTTGGGACCGGCATACAATTCGGTACCTTCCTTGTCGAGAACCACCAGTCCTTCGCGCTGACTGGTGGAACTCACTCCCAGCACATCCCTGCCGGTGATGCCTGCCTTTTGCAGAGTCTCATGGATGCAATCCACAAAGATCTGCCAGAAATCCTCCGGGTGAAATTCGGAGGCGGAAGAAGCCAGCCCCTGTGGGGTGTAATACGACCAATCCTTCTTGGTAGTGAAGATCTTTTTACCGTCCAGGCTGACGATTACGCACCGTCCCGAGCCCGAGCCGGCATCAAGTGCCATCAGGTATTTATCTACCATTGTCTCCCACTTCCTTTTCCAGCTGGATCAACCAGTTGGCTGTGTTCTCATCGGTGATTAATATGTCCACCCATTTGCCTTTCAACGCAGCCAGGATGCAATTCCGCTTCTCGTCTCCCCCGGAGATCAGTATACATTTTTTCAATTTGGTCAAATCAGTGATGTTGAGTCCGATCAAACGTTCGCTGAACGAAGAGGGGACTTCCACACCCCGTTCATCGAACATGTGCGAGAGCACATCGCCAATCACCCCCGCTTTCTGCAGTCGGTTCACTTCCTGTCGGCTGAGGATGCCGTGCTGGACAAGCTGGCTCTCCGGGTCGAACGTCCCCACCGAAAAGATCGCCAGGTCGCAGGAGCGGGCGAGCTTAAGATTCTGGGAGATCACCGGATCGCGTAGAAGGATCTCACGCGCCCTGGCGTTTTCAACGAAAAAGGGGGCCTTGAGGTGGACTGCTTTACCACCCACCCTTTCTGCCAGCCGGTAGGTTACATCTGCCTGGGCATAGTCGAACAAAAAAGCTGCCGGTCCTCCGGAAAGTTCCACAAACGTGCAATTCAAGTCCAATTGAGGTAGAAAGTAACGCGGAATGAGCGAGACGGTCCTCCCCACACCAACGCCGACGACCATGCCCGGTTTTAGCTGATCTGCCAGGTAGCTAGCAGTAGTGTTGGCAAGGATAGGCATCAGGGTCTGCTCATCTTCAGCCGGAATCGTCACAATAGCATTCTGTAAATCGTACAACTTCACCAATTCTTCCTGCTGCTCATAGTACATGTTGGTTAGAGGGCTGTTGATAGAAATGGTGACCAAATCGTTCTCACGCGCCTGCCGGATCAAGCGGGTTACTTTTACCCGTGAAATACCCAAACGTGTGGCGATCTCCTGCTGGGTGAGGTTATTAATATAATAAAGCCAAGCAGCCTGGACCTGCAGACGAAGAAAGCGGTCATTATCGCGGAAAACGTTTGGCATTCTTCTCCCAGTCTGGATGAACAATTGTTCACTTATTATATAGATGTTCATACGGTCTGTCAATTGGAAATTTCTGGACTTTGGTAAAAGATCGGACAAACTAAGGAGACCTCATGAAGTAAATCTAATAAAATGGATATAATAAACGTAGATTAGCGGATCAATAAGTATGAAACCCAATCTCAACAATACTTCACCTTGTAAACCTTATTGGTAAATCCGGACGATTTAGTTGACCAACGTTGATGAGGATGATATCCGCAACTCGATTGGAAATTATCTCAAGTCAGGTCATGGAGCTACCCTATGGCAATTCTAAAAAAAAAACCGGAACCATCCAAAAACAATCCGAGTAGTTGGCAAGATTATTAAATGGCTTGGAATAGCGCTGCTCGGTGTGTTGGTACTTCTAGGGGGAATTTATTTGTTCCTGCCTAAAGGCCCGCGGGACCTGATGAACTACCAAGACCTGACCCGCATCCCCAAACCGCTGGTGATCGGTGACAGTTATGCCGCGGTGACCGGTACTCCGCAGGCAACCGAAGCGGCCATTTCCATCCTCGAAATGGGTGGTAATGCTTACGATGCAGCTGTTGCTGCCCTGCTGACATTGCAGGTCACCAACGGAGTGCATTCCAGTTTCCCAAGTGTCGCCCCGCTGATGATCTTTGACGCATCCACTAGACAGGTACGCAGTTACATAGGGGCCGGTACCTCCCCGGCTGCCGCCACTCTCGAAAGCTTCCAGCAGCGAGGTTGGAAGACTGTCCCGTCCATCAACATCTGGTCGCAACTTGTCCCGGCATCCCCGGATGTGATGATATCCCTGTTGAAGGATTACGGCACACTTTCCTTTTCCGAAGTCTCCGCTCCTGCTATTAGGGTCGCCCGGGAGGGTTTCCCTGCCACCCAACCATTACTGATGGACTTGGGGGAATTCGGTATCATTGAGCGGCTTGGGTATTGTTTGATGTTCCCTTACAACGCGGAGGTTTGGTTCCAGGGCGAGTGCTGGCGGCCGCTCCATCTCCACGACCGGATGCGTTTCCCCGACCTGGCAGACACCTTCCAGGCAATGGCAGACGCTGAACAGGCGACCATGGCCGAGGGTGGGACTCGTCAAGAGGGCTTGCAGGCTGTCCGTGACCTGTTTTACCGTGGTGCCCTGGCTGAAAAGATCGTTGCATTCGAAAAGGAACAGGGTGGGTTGATCACAGCTGAAGACCTCGCAAATTACACTGGTGGTTGGGAGCAGCCGGTGATCGGCAGTTATGGAGAGTATACGTTCTACACTAACAGCGGTTGGACACAGGGCATGGTCGGCCCGTTGACTATGCAGATCCTGGAGGGGATCGACCTGAAGTCGATGGGCCATAACTCGCCCAAATACATTCATACCGTCGGACAGGCCCTCGAGCTGGCAATCGCGGACCGGGATGCATATGTAGGCGACCCGGCCTTCGTAAATGTCCCATGGGATATCTTAATGAGTAAGGCTTACGCTGCCCAGCGCCGCGAGAAGATGACAGCCCAGGCATTCGGCCCGTTACCACCACCGGGAGACATCCTTCTCCCCAATGGCAGCCTGCTCACACCCGGGTCTGAAGACATGGCAATAAAGATCCAGCCTCTGCCAGAAGAAAGCTTGCTGCACATCGGACAGGACACCACTCAATTGGCGGTGGTCGATTCCCTTGGTAACGTGGTTGTTATGACCCCCAGCGATTTCCCCTGGACACGCATGGTTCCCGGTACGGGGATGAACTTGGGCAATCGCATGAATCAGTTCCGTCTGGATCCTGCAAATGTCGACGTGCTCGCCCCTGGCAAGCGCCCGCGCATCACACCGCATGCCGTGATTGTTTTTAAGGATGGAAAATTCCTAATGGCTTATAGCACTCCCGGCGGTGACATGCAGACCCAGGCTCTGGTACAGGTTTTCCTAAATTTGGCGGTCTTTGATATGGATCTTCAACAAGCCATCGCGGCAGCGCGCTTTTACAGCATCTCTGCTCCTTCTTCTTTTGCCCCACACGAAGCTAACCCGGGAACCTTGCGTTTGGAGGCAGACCTCTATGACCAGGTCGCCATGAATTTGCAATCGCTCGGCTATAAACTGGTTCGTGACAGTAAGTGGAACTACGATTTTGGCGGTGTCGGAGCGATACTGCGTGGCTCGGATGGTCGATTGTACGCCGCTGCCGATCCGCGTTGGGAGACTTCGGCAGTAGCTAAATAGCCATCCAAGTCCATTGCTTGGAATCTGGTGGTTGTTGGACAAATTGATTATTTACTGACTCCGTAGATTCTTAAAACTATCCAATATATAGTTTGAATGTCGTTGGTAGGCTTACACAGGGCTGTTAATTTCTACCCCGAAACTAACTGCTCCGGATCGAGAGTTCAGGGCACGTTTTCCAGTCTCTGATAAGCCCTGCAAGGAGTATCGATTTGCATTTAGGGAAACCCAGACCTGGTGCTTTTACTACCCAAGAAGTGTAATCCAAGCAGAAGAATAATTCCATATGCGTGGGAGAATGTTCTAAACCAGGTTGGGGATTATTAAAATTCTTCATTCCATCCGAAAACGAGGCTGGTTCATGTTAATTCTTCAAACGAAGCACTTGATCTTGACTCCATCAAATATTACTTGACTCTACTGCAAAAAGGTCTTCAATCCAGTTTATTTAGGCGAAAGTGGGAGAAGATTGGCATAAAATACTTTGGAGAACTGTATTTACTTCAAAAAAATATAGAAAAAGCCGCCAAAGGAGGAGAGATTTATTTGCTTTTTTTGAAAATGGAGTAATTGCAGTAGAGTCAGTATTTCAATTGTTTAATAGCCATGCTACATCTCTTTTTTACTTCGACGAGTTAGGCATCAGGGTTGGGTAGCAGGAAGTCGCGTACCAGCGTGACTAGATCATCGGTCGCCTTGGAAAACTGGTGCAGAGTCCTGCGCGTGGCGCCAAACCCATCAAACTCAACCACTTTCATCCCGTCCTCGGTATATGCCCGGCGGAAATCAACAAACTTTTTTTCCAATTCCTGCAGGATGCCTGGCTCGACTGGCCGGTCCATACGGTTCTCCACCGTAATGTCTGAGGCGTTATATTTATTCTGCCAATCGAATGGGGGGGAAATGATGACTTCCCCCCCGATGAACTCACTCCAATGCAGGTGGTTGCGAAAAGCCGCACTGAGCAGCCGCATGCGGTAACCCCGGGCCCGGTAGATCTGGTAGGCCTTTTTCATTACCGCCACCCCGGCCCAATCAAATACCCACGGATCAGCGATAATATTCTGTTTCTCCGCAATAAACCTCAACCAATCATCCAGCCGTCCAACCATCAGAGTGCACACTGGACCCATATGGGTGATATCCTTCTTTTCCATTTCCCTCCGCTTAAAACCTCGCTCGACCGCCTCTGCGACGGCCAAGGCCTGCGGTAAACAAAAACTTATCGTGGCGTTGATACTAATTCCGCGGTAGGTGGCTTCTTCGATGGCTTCCACTCCCGCAGCCGTAACTGGGATCTTGACGATCATATTCGGTGCCAGACTGGCGAAATGCTCGGCCTGTTCCAAGATGGCCTTGGCGTTGCGGTAGAACTTCGGGTTGGTCTGGATAGAAAGCCGTCCGTTCCGACCGTTTTCGCGCTCGAAAATCGGCAATAACAATGCGGCTGCCTTTTGTGACATCTCCTCGATCAACCTCCAAGTCACTTCTTCATCTGAGGCGTTGGGCATCTCATTGATCAACATTGGGATCCTGTCCTTCCACAGGTCCCATTCCTTTTTCAGCACGGAAAGAACGATTACGGGATTGCAGGTTGCCCCAACGGCACCGTTCGTCTCGATGGATCTGGAAAGCTCCTGGATGGAACAGGAATCATTCCAGAGGGCAGTGGGAGTGGTCAGGGACATTTCGTGTAATCGGCTTTTGTAGGATGTATTCATAGATGTCTCTTTATGATCGAACAATCGGATGGCTGCATCCTTCCCCCAAGAAGGATTGCTTTTCCAATAAAATCACTTCAAACGGGAAAGCTGGAAGAATATGACAAAAGTCATTTGACAAGGTCAATAATACATTATACTATATGTAATATATCACCAACTTCCCCACCAGATTCAGATCAATCTACCAATAGAGAAAAGATAGAGCAATTGTTTATCGAGGAAAAGCATTGGATCATTTTACTCGACCAGAGAAACCCGTCGGGTTGACCGATTGGGCTTATCAATGGATCAAGGATGCAATACTAAACCTGACATTTACGCCAGGGATACAGCTGCGTATAGATCAACTTACCACCCAATTGAACATCAGTCGGACACCCGTTCGGGAGGCATTACTTCGATTGCGACGGGATGGGCTGGTGAGGGTTGTCCCACGAGTGGGTTTCTTCGTCACAGAAATCACCCGTCGCGATCTGGAGGAGCTTTATGAGATTCGCGAGGTGTTAGAAAGTCGGGCAATTGAAAGAGCTGTGAATAATATGACCGCTGATGATAGGCGGCAAATTGATGCCTTAATTCGTGAAGGCTTACTGAGCGTCAAAGAGATGAATGTTGATAAATTCCTCCAATCTGAGATCAAATTCCACACTTATCTCACTGACCATTCCCACAACCAACGACTGATCTCGATCTTGGAGAGTTTCCGTGATCTGACTTTGCGCTGGCGAACCCTATCGCTGCGTTCCCCTGGAAATCTGAATTTATCCCACGAAGAGCATGAAAAGATAGCTAAGGCAGTGAAGGACAGAGATGGCAAATTGGCCAGCCAATTAATGAGCCAACACATTCGACATGCAAAAGAACGGCTCCTTCAACTGGTTGAACAACCCCAGGTGCCGATTGCGGAAAAAACCGATGAAAGAAGTTCAGCCACAGGGATCCTGTTGAAAAGAAACTGACTTCAACAGGCCAATTATTGTAATCCCAAGCACATGAAAGAGTGCAAGGGGATGCCCCATAAGCTCGAACTTGAAAAGAAATAGCAAAATAATCTACTTACTATTGTAAAGGAGGACTTTTCGATGACAGATTGGCAAATCCCACCAGACGGAGGACACATGGATCGCGCCTCCGGCATCTACTTGCAGAATATGACCGGAAAAGATGTCCAAGAACGTTTAAAGAAGAATGATCTGATCATTCTACCAATCGGGAGTACCGAAAGCCATGGCCCGCATGCCTGTTCCGGCGAAGATACATTCCTGGTAACTCGCATGGCAGAGATGATCGCCCAGAAATCTGGCTGTACCGTGGCTCAACCGATCTGGTATGGATCACACCCTTTCCATCACCTCGGGATGCCGGGCACAGTTGTCATCCCGGAAGAAACATTTATCGCCAACTTGCGGGCTGTGATCGCAGGTCTGTGGAATGCCGGTTTCCGAAAGCAAATCTTACTAAATGGACATGGACAGGATTATGCCATTCCCGTTGCCATGCATCAATTTGGCAAGAAATACCAGGTGCCGGCACTGTTGGTTAATGTAAATTGGTGGTTCATCATTAAAGAACACATCCGCGATAAAGAACACGGGGGACCTTTTGAAACTCCCTTTGTGCATGCAGACGAGTGTGAGACATCCTTTTCACTGGCGTTATTCCCAGAGATGATAAAGATGGAAGATGCTGTTGATACCAAAGGGGAGAGTCTGATGCCCTCCGGCCATATCGATGGTTCCGGATCGGCATACAACCGCCCGATTCCATTCTGGCAGCATATTGGTGGTTCCACCATAGAGGTTGTTGCCACTCCTGAAGGGGTTGTTGGAAGCGCATCCCTGGCAGTGGTGGATAAGGCCAAACCCGGTGTCAACGCAATCCTGAATTACCTGGATAAATTGGTCACTGATATCATGGAAAAGTACCCAGCCGGGGTTCTGCCTCCGTCCGATAAACTATCCCAGCGCCCTGCCGAGGAGCTAGATGCCTTGCTAAAAGGACCCCTGGTGGAAGGCGGCCGGCACCTATACACTGTAGCATATCCGCCTTAGAAAAAATTCACGGAGTTTTGTGAACATTTGCTTGTAGGCAAAACGCGAACCGTAGGATTTTCGTTCAAATTTTGAGAGATTGAAAAAGATGATGATTGTGAGGAAAAATGACTGAAAAAGTAAAAGCTGTGGTCATGGTTGCACCTGGACGCGTGGAACTGCAAGAACTGCCTTATCCAAACCACATTGAACCAGGAGCGGTGATAGTAAAAATGGAGATGTCCGGGATCTGTGGCACAGACAAACATGCATTTAAAGGCGAGGTGACTCTCTATGGAGGCACTGAGTCTGAGCAAGACATGGTCTTTCCCTCGGTCCACGGCCACGAAAACTCAGGGATTGTTGTGGAAATGAATGGAAAGGGACAGGATATTGAGTATAGCGGGAAAGATCTTAAAATTGGTGATCGGGTGACCAATTGCCCGAATGTGATTTGCGGTCGCTGCTGGTATTGCCGGCATGTTCATGGATATCCATATTGCGCCAACCACCAGGGCATCGGCATGACCTATTATGCCGATCGTTTCCCATATATCGTGGGAGGCTGGGGAGATTACATGTACCTGCCTCCCAAGGCATGGATCTATAAAGTGCCTGAATACCTGACCGCGGAGGAAGCGTGCCTTTCAGAGCTTTTTGTAGTCTCGGCAATCCTCGACAGAGCCAAGGAGTTCGCAGCCTACGCCGGCAAAGGCTTCCACTTTGGAGATACCGTTGTCGTCCAAGGAATGGGGGCAATCGGAATGATGATGGTCGCCAAGGCGCGCATGCTGGGAGCAGGCAAGATCATTGTCTTGGATACCATGGACAAGAAACTTGAACTGGCAAAAAAGTTCGGCGCGAACCTGGGTATCAACACCACAACCCTCTCCGACCAGGAACTGGTACAAACCATCCGTGGAGAAACCGAAGGACGTGGTGCAGACGTCGTTGTTGAATGTGTCGGGCGCCCCGAGGTTGTCAAAGTTGGCTTGGAAATGCTGCGGCGTGGAGGCACATATCTGGAAACCGGAAATTTTGCCGATACTGGCACAGTGGAACTTAATATCCATCGTCATATCGCGGCCAAGAACGTACTTCTGTTTGGCAACACCAACCATCCCCACGATGGCTACTACAGCCATTTTCAGATGATGAATCGGTATCGGGATACCTTTCCCTTCAGCCAGCTTATCACACACCGCTTTAAGTATGAGCAAGCAGCTGAAGGGATGAAGAAATCTTTCGAGGCAGATGCCTTGAAAGTGGTCTTCACTCCTTAATACAAAACAATCCATCTCAGTGGGAGTTTGCCGTTTTCAAACCATATTTTAAATTCGATTGGAGGATACAATGTCAAAGAGAAATAAATTCACCATTTATTTGGATGATATTGCACCTGACGATGTGGAGGATGCAGAAGGATTCCGAGGAGTCGATATCAGATGGATGATCACCGATGGAACAATGGGAACAAATCACTCCACCCTATTCCGCGTGATTTTCCCCCCGCACGCGTATCACGGGCCCCACTACCACACCAATACCGACGAGCTGCTCTATACCGTGCGCGGCAAGGCAATCCAATGGGTGGACGGGGTTGAATGCGAGATGACCGCCGGATCTGCCATGTACATCCCGAAGAATACCATTCACTGGCAGTGCAATTTCTGGGATGAAGACATGGAAGTGATCGGTTTCTACCCTGATGTGCGAAATTATGCCGAATCCAACCAGGTGCTCAAGGATATTTCCGAATGGAGTAAATACAATTTTAGAAAAACGCTTAAGTGATCTGCTGGGATTCTAAACTTTATGGATCCCTTTGCCTTGATGAGAAATTTCTAATTTTATCAAAGGAGAAGCTCTATGTCGAAGAAACGCGAGTTCTATGAACTTTCCCTGGAAGAGAAGTGGATCAAAGACACCAAGCGCGCTTACGTGACAATTGAATCGATGGGAGCCAAGGTGCGCCTGCTTAAGGAAGATGATGTCCTGGAAGTCCTTGATGGCGCCTACGACATGCACTTGCATGCCTTCCCCGATCCATTGATCGATGTTGGCTGGGATCAGTACCAGGTAACCAAAGCAGCCACTGACATTGGCATGGGAGGCGTGGTATTCAAAGCGCATACATTCCCCACTGCAGCCACGGTACCTTTCGTCAATATGATGGTCACATCTTATGCTCAAACCGCCAACAAGAAACCGGCCATGGCATACGGCGGAATTGTTCTGAACAACTTTGTTGGGGGATTAAACCCCGATTCAGTCGAAATGGCTGCCCGTTTGAATGGAAAAGTGGTCTGGCTTCCAAGCCATGATTCAGCCCACCACAACCGCGTCATCGGGGAGGCCGGAGGAATCGAATTACTTAACGAAAACGATAAACCCGTGGCGGCCTTGCAGGAGATTTTCAAGATCATCGCCGAGAACGACATGATCATGGACCCATGTCACAGCAGCACGAAGGAACGCTTTATCACGGTCGAAGAGGCCAAGAAGATCGGTGTGACAAAATTCATGATCACCCACCCCAACTGGAACGTTACAAAGATGACGCTCAAGCAGGAGATCGAAATCAGCAAACTTGGCGCCTTCATCGGCCTTTTTGCTTATGGCGATGTTCCCAACTTCAACAACCCCAACTGCGATCCCATGTATATGATTGATTGTGTCAGGCAAGTGGGACCGGATCATTGCATCCTGGCTTCTGATCTGGGCACCGTTGTCAACGTACCACCCACCGAAGGTATGAAGTTGCTTGTTCGTATTTTACTGGCGAACGGAATCGGCAAAGCAGATATTCGCAAGATGTGCGTTGACAACCCCAAGCATCTGCTGGGGCTAAGGTAATTGAAAACCTTTAATGTTTAAAACCAGCATGGCAATTTCGCTTGCACCAGCCGCCTTTGCCCCTCTCCTCTTCGCAGGAGAATGGAAACTCGGTGTGAGTACGGCGTTTGAACTTGGCTATGATGCAGTTGAACTAAGCCTGAGAGACCCCTCTGATTCGGAGATCGCGGAGCTGGTTTCTGATCTCAAGAGGAACGGTCTGGCTTTATCCGCGATTGCAACCGGGCAATCCTACTATCAGGATGGTTTAAGCCTGACGAGTTCCAACCCGGACAAACGAGCCAGGCTCCTCGACCGGCTGAAAAGGTTTATCGAAATCGTTGCCCCCTGGTCGGGTCTGGTTATCCTCGGCGGGGTGCGAGGTGTGCTAAAAGGTGATATCCACTCTCAGCAGGAGCAAAGAATCCTAGCAATTGAAATGATCCAGGTCTGTTCAGATTACGCCAGCCGTAGTGGGGCACGTCTGGCACTGGAACCCATCAACCGATATGAAACAAACTTCCTTAACACTATTCAAGATTGTCTGGAGTTTATTGCTGGAGCGAACCTAAAAAACGTCTTAATCCTCGCGGATACCTTCCATATGAACATTGAAGAAAAGTCTCTGGCTGATGCTCTGATTCTGGCCGGGCCAAAATTGGGCTACCTTCATTTTGCCGATAGCAACCGGAAAGCTCCAGGCCAGGGACACATCAATTTTTCCCGGCTGGTTGAAATCATCAATAACCTGGGATATGTTGGTTTCATTACCGCAGAAATCCTGCCTGTACCGAACAGCAGGACTGCTGCCGAACTAGCGATCCAAAGCTTCCGGTCTCTAAATCTTATTCACAAAACCTGATCCTTGAAACGATCCAAAAAGCCTTTCGTCTTTCAGCTTGTCTTGCAAATGCCAAATTGCCGTATGGCGGGCTATGTCACGAGAACTGCAAAAACCTGGAGGGGGTCAATGGGCAATAAAATATCCATTTCTCCCAGTTAGTCGCTATCTTCTTGGAACCTTCAAAGCAAACACAATGCTGCTGACGAAGTAGAATCCAGCAGCTAAGAAGAAGAAAACCATAAAGCTGGTGATGGTGGGTGCTCCCTGGAAGTTCAGGACGGCTCCAAAAAGCAACGGAGCAACGGTATTGGCAAGTCCTACGGACAGGTTGTTATAAGCCATGAACTTACCGGCTTCATCCGCTGGCACCAATCCGCTGGCCAGCGCTTGGTTGACGCTGTAAACGACCCCATTGGCCGCGCCATAGACTGCAGAAATGGCAATGAAAATAGCGAAATTGTGCAGGAAGGGGAAGAACAGGCTGAGTGCCCCGGATATAACCCCAGCGCCGATGATTAAATACTTACGCCCGATTTTATCTGAGACAATGCCGGCGATGACCGCGGCAATTAAATTAACCGTAATCCCGACCAATCCAGCTGTACGCATGCCAATTATTGGATCCGACAATTTCAGCACGGTTTGGAAGTAATAAATACCAAAGAAGGAAAAGCTGGCCACGCCCATATACATCAGGAAATTTGCAAACACAAACCAGGTGAAACCAGGCACGGGGGTACGCACCCGGAAAATATCCATCAATGCACGTGGGATGCTAATTTCCTGCAGGTGTCCGAAGGGTTTATCTAGCCGGCGTATGACCAGGCTGTTGAAAACCGTGGAAGCCAGGAAGACCACTGCAATGATGATCATTGCCAGCGGTATCTTTCCCTCTGAGACCAGTGTAGTAACCACCAGGAACCCCAGGATCGCTCCGACGATGGTGAATGCCCCCTGGAATCCGGAGGCGGTGCCACGCTGGTGTTCTGGAACAATATCGGCTAATAATGGCTGATATGCTCCACAGGAGACATTACCGAAGAATTGGATGAGGAAGTAGCTGATGAAGACCATCGGCAGCGTTTGGGGCGCATAGGCCAAGACCAGCAAAGTTGCCACAGTGAAAAGTGCGCCAATCACGATGGTGGGGTTGCGCCTCCCCCAGCGACTTTGCGAGTTGTCGCTCACCACGCCAGCCACGATATTGATCGTGATCCCCACCAGGATCGAGACAGAGGTAATAATGCCTAGCCAGAGTCCTTTGGTCGCCTCGGAAGTAGCGTTTTGCACCATTATTGGAAGCAGGATGGAGTTATATGCCACCCAGAGCAGATTTAAACCGATGTTATAGACGCTCAATCCCAACAAGAATTTAATCGGCTTTTTTGTGATCAACATTGTTTCATCCGTCATGGTTTACTCCTTCGGGAAAGCTATATTAGAGATTGATTGACTGGCATGTCAGGTACAGGTGAAATCCAGTAGATTTCAGCCCAGGGAAAATATAAAGGATTCCAGTCCATTAGGATTATCGAAAACCGTACTTATCCGTGTCGGACATTAAAATCTGATTCGATTCGGCTTAATTCTTTACATCACTACCCGCGTCGTCCGAAGCCACGTCATCCAGGTAAATGGTGGATGGGTTTTGCACACTCGTGATCATTTCTCCTTTTAGCACAAGATTATTTAAATTGCGGCAAATTATCCGCATGCGCCAACAACATCTCATCCAACAACAAGGGGATTTTATCCAGATCGAGATTACCAGCCACAAAGGGATCCAGCTCGAAGGCCTGCAGGGCAATCCGGCGGTCTCCGGTCAGGGCGGCTTCCGCGGTCAATTTTTGAGAGGCAATGTACAATCTCAGAAAAGCGGCGATCGATTCCGGCAACTTGCCGGCGTGAATCGGGCGGATGGATTGACCACTCACCAGTCCCATGACTTCTACGATGGCATCCTCGGGCAGGTTCTCGATGGCGCCATGATTGGGTATGTTGACCCCGTGGATTTCCTTGCGGTCTTCGACCAGGGCTTCTATGATCTCCACCACTTGTACAGGCTCGGTGGGAGGGATTGCTGCCAGGGAGGCTTCCCCCTCACCCCGCGCCCAACCTTCCACCAGTCTTTCCCACTGGCGAATGCGGCCTGTCTCGAACTGCATATCTTTTACCTGCATCCCATAGCTCAGTGACAGCCCTTGAACGCGGCCCTTATATTCGCTCTTGAGCTTGCTCATGGACGGGTAGAACTCGCACCAGTGCGGCCAGACGATGGGCATGATATGGTGGGTCTCCAGTCCCCAGCGCATCAGCGGGTGGCGTGCCTTTTTCATCATCAATGGGAAGGCGTCGCTGCCATCCTTCATATGCAATTCGATGATCGCCGAGCAATGGTTGATGCCAGCAATGGTCGGCGGCAGCACCAACTCGCCAGGCTTGACCCCCACCAGGGTGGCCATGAACTTCTCGTTGCGCAGGTTGACCGTGTTTGTGCACAGGCTGACGATTTTGATTTTACTTTCCCTATTCATCACCCACGCCAGGCAGGAGGCCGGGTTGGTGTAGTTGAGCACCCATGCCTTGGGAGATACGTTCTCCAGGTCCTTGCACATCTGCACCATGGGTAAAGTGTGCCGAAAGGCGCGCATGATGCCCCCCGGCCCAATCGAATCGCCATACGGGGTGAACACGCCATATTTCGCCGGGATTTCCAGGTCCTTCTCCCATGCATCGAACCCCCCTACCGAAATTGTGGGAATCACAAAATCCGCCCCCGTTAGGGCCTCGATTCGATCGGTGGTGCTTTCCACCTTGAGATCCGCTCCCGTTTTTTGAACCAGTTGCCTGGACAATATGTCCATAAGCTCCAACCGCTGAGGGTTGATATCCATCAGCGCAATCGTGCTTCCCTGCAAGGTCTTGGATTGAATCATAAGAGCGATTAGCTGCGGAGTGAACATGCTGCTGCCGCCGCCAACGATGGTAATTTTATATGACATGGGTTTCCCTCTCCAAGAACAATTGATTACACATGGGTTGTTATTCTTTCATCATGCCGGCATAATGGCTTGGATGGCTTTCCAAGGGATCACTTGCACGCCAGATGCTCTCAGGTGCGTCGCCAATTCCTGGCTGGTCCAAGTCTGGTAGTCCGCCACATACCCTTGCCAATCTGGGGTAAGAGCGCGCAGCTCGGGCGTGTCCCTGGCAGCGCGCAGGTTGATCAAATGCACTCCCGCCTGGAGGCGATCTATCGCCTGCCTGGTGAGTTCCGAGCGTGCTTCGGGAGCTGTGGAGGTCAGGTCGACAATGCTATCCAGCAAGTAGGCACCCTGTTGGGCGAGCTGCATGGAAGCGTTCATTCCTGCGCTGATCCATTCCGCGCTGATCGCGGGGAGCGCTTTCCACAGCGTTTCGTCTGGGCGTAAGAATAGCAACGGGAGGCGAGCTTCCTGTGCTGCCTGGAGGTAGCTGGGGAGAAAAGCGGGGTCGAGGGCAAACTGCTGGTGCATTGCCAGGTGAGTCAAACGCACACCCATGCCCTGCGCCCGCTGGATCTGCGCCTTGAATTCCTGAGCAATTACTTGGGTGACAAAAGTGGGAGAGTGAATCCTGCTTTTTGGAAAAAAACCTTGGTCGTCCATTAATTCAGACGACGGATCGACCGTTGACAGGGGGCGCCAGCGCATGGGCTCCCATTCGCTTGATAGGGTCAGGTTGACGCCCAAATCCATCCCTGGGTGAATGCGGGCAAAATGGGCCACCTGGGGGAACCACACGCTCGGCACGAGCGCCCTGCCGGACCCAACCAGGCCGAAATCCATCAGGTCGTTAAAAGCTGCCAGGTTCGCCTCACATAGCCCCACATCCTCTACCTCGATGATCGCGACTCGCTCTGTATCCTTGAAGCCCAGTTGCTTTAATAGGGGGTTTGGCGGTAATGGGGAAGGCAATCGGATCGCGCCTGGCAACCTTACCTGGGCTGAGGCATCTTCCAAGCCGATAGCCTGGCGGTCCAGGATCCGTAGCAACGGGGATACGACTAGCCCCCCCGTGAATAAGATGCTCAGGCGGAGAAAATCACGACGATTGAGGGAAGGAGTCGATTTTTTCACAAAGCCTCTCTTTCAGGAGCGCTTCTTTACTTCCTTATTTCTGTGGTCAGCCGTTGGGCTGCATCGCTCAACACGGATTGCGCATCCGCTCCGTTGCGGATATTTTGGAAAGCTTCCTGCAGGTGCTGATCATAGACAGTATAGAAAGGGGTGATTGGACCGGGCAGGGTGAATACCAGCGCTTCGCTGGCTGCCAGTTTCCAATACGCCTGCGGTGGCGCTGCCAGTACTGGCGCAGCCTCAAATAGCCCCAGGACCGTCTTCTCGGCTGGTAAGCTGAGGTTGCCCGTGCGCCACAAGGCTTCCCCACCAGGCGTTGTGGTCAGCCAGGTGAGCAGGGTCATAGCTGCCTGCTGATGGGCGCTTTTAGCATTCACCGCCAGTTGCCAATCTCCGGTGGGTAGCACCAGCGTCCCTTCATTAAAATAGGGATAGTGCCCAACGCCCCACGCAAAATCGAGTTGCTCGAATTGATTGATCAGTTCAGCCTTTCCCACCAGGATGGCCAGCTTGCCGTCCATAAAAGCCTCCACTGCCTGGAAGGTATCTTCCTTGGGCGCCACTTTCCATTCATTGAACACCTTTCCATAAAAAGTGAAAGCCTTTACCCAAGGCGGAGCATCGATCACTCCCACCACCGTCTTCCCATCCGCGTCAATGGCGCTGCCCCCCAATGATTGAGCCAGCGGCAGCAATTGATAGGGCGTTTGGGATTCCCACGCCAACCCCCATATTTCCGGTGTGCCATCGTTATTCTCATCTCTGGTAAGCGTTTGTGCCGCTTGGATTACTTTTTCCCACGTCCAGCGCTCATCCTCAGCGGGCAGCTTGAGGTTCGCTTGCGTAAAGGCATCTTGGTTGAAGAACAGCAAACCGGTTGAGGTGCTGAACGGTGCGCTGTACAGTTCCTGTGCATAGCGCCCACTCTTGCGTAAAGCCTGGATCCAATCTTCTTTCTGATCGAATGTGAATTGGTTCCACAAAGGCGCCAGCCACCCGTATGCTGCATAATTGGCAGACTGTTCCACCGGGATATTCAACACGTCGGGCGTCACACAACCGTTCGCTAGCCATTGACGGCTGGTTTCGAAATAGCCAGCCGGATTAACTGTATAAAGCTCAACGTGAATTTGGGGGTACTGCGCCTCGAAGGCTGCCACCACCGCAGCCAGGTCGGGCCAGAAACTAGGCGCCATCCAGATCAGGTGGGTGGCGTTGGGGTCGGTTGCGCCTGGTTCGGAGGGACACTGCACTTCCATTTCAGCCAGCGCCGGCATGTCAATGGGCATCCGCACTGGCTCGTGGGGCAGCACGTCTACCGTGGCAGGACCTTTCGGTGCGCATCCCACCAGTCCCATCGCCATGATGATCGCTATAACAAGCAGCAGGCATTTTCTGACCATATCGCCTAGCCTTTCCTCATCGACACGGGGTATCACTTCGGCATCAGGTTTTGTAAAGCTCGCCAACCGATCAAATGAATCCCTTCGTCCTGGATAAACGTGCGCAGCTCTTCGCTCATCCACGTGGTATGGTCGGCGAAGCGCCCCGCCGCGTCAGGCGTGATGGCTACCAACTCGGAGGATTCCTTGGTGGCATGGCAGATGAATATGGTCACTCCCGGCACGATTTGATGCAGGATGTTTTTGGTATTCTCCAGCCGCTTCTCGGGTTGATCCAGTGGCATCATATACATGTTGTCCAGCATGGGGATTTTGAACAGCTCCAACACCCGCACCAGGATGACAGCCATGGTGATCATGTCCGGGTCGATGCCGCCGATGGCTGCGAAGCCGGCCTTGTCACGCCGGATGAAGATGGGCGGCATGTGATGATCCAGGCACACTCGCATGTAATCGATCAGGTAGGTCTGCAGTGCGGCGAACTGGTGCGAATCGAAATGGGTGGGGTTGATCCCCATAGAGATGGCTCGCTGTGCTTGGGTTTCCATCTCTTGACGCACCGCCACACCCTTTGCGCGGGCAAACAAATCCTCGCCGTGCTGCCACATATAGCCATCCGGGTCGACTAGGCCTGTGGTTGGGTCAATTGTGGAGAGCGGGCTCCAGCGATTACCTTCCCATTCACTGGTCAGGGTCATGTGCACTCCGATGTCCGCTTCGGGATGCTGGCGAGCATACGCGGCAGCATGCGGCGCCCAGGCTGTCGGCATCATTACCGAGCCGGAGGTGACCAGGCCAAAATCCACCAGATCAGCGAAGCCCTCCACGTTCGATTGGCACAGACCGATATCGTCGACATGCACAATCAGCAGGCGATCCTCGGCAGAATAGCCCAGCTTCTCCAGCACCGGGTTGGGTCCCAGTGACTTGGCTTCTTGAAATGGCGGCAGCCCTTGAAAATCAACCGGCCTCATAAAGCGAGTCAGATTCCGTCCATGGAAAAGGTTCGCCTGCTGCGCCCCCGGCGATAGATACCCATCAACTGCTTGCTCAATCTGGTTGAATAAGGAATTGTTGGATAGGTGTGTCATTATGACCGTCCCAAACATCGATTTAGCCGCAGATCATTGAATACGGGAGTATTCCATGCGCGGAATATTCCATTTATTTTATAATAGATTTTGATAATTAGCAAGCAAAAGGAGGAGAGTGTTGAAAAACAAGTTCTTAATTGACTAATACGTCAGACTTTAATATAATGATGGTCAAAGGCAATGTCCACATTCAAGCCAAAATCATCCAGGAGTCTGACATGGAAAAAGAGCGTTTTGTTGAGACAGTTAAAAGTTCATTCTTTGGCGATTATTTATACGATCAAATTGTGCCCGAGGATCATTTTTTGCATAAACTCAAACGTAACTACTCAGCCTGATTGGTAAAAAGCGCTATCAGCGGCAAAAAAGACGAATTTCCGACTTATTGTCATATATGGTGGCCGAACCTGTGGCAGTTTATCGCCCATCTAACAAGATCCCACCATATTTAGCGGTCTCAAAACTATGCCTGAGTAGTTACAAAAGGGTTTTCGCAGCCGGGTACAGTTGTATCGGCTGAATGAAGAGCAGATTCATACCGCGCTGGATATCGCTGAAAGATTTGCGGTCTTCCTCGAAGAGCCAGGCAGGACACCTTCTGCGGAGACTGTGTTTGTGCGAGGAATGCCATGTTGATCATACAATCTGGTGACCCTCCCGGGGCTTCACGGGAGTGATGCAAACAACTTTCGTGCATTTTCCCATTTGTTCTCATTCTGAAACTATACTATAATATTTTTGAGAAATACCAATCACCGTACTTACACAGCCTGGAAGCATCCTCGCGAGTATCAGGGTGGACCAATGATGTCCACCAATTGCACCGGCTTATTGATATTCTTTTGTCTTATGGAAGAATATTAATAAGCTAGTTTTCTTTTCGGAGGAGGATATGAAAGGCTTCAAGAACTCCCTTGATGGCGAACTGCGATGGGTGATTACACTGATGTTCACTGCTGGCTTTCTGAAATTACCAACCAATATAGATTTTCATATTCATTTTGCTTAAGGGGTTTCTTATGTCAGCCAAAGCGATAATTTCACGCTTTTTCTCTTTTTTGTTTGTTATAGTATTCATGCTGGCAATCGCACCGCCTCAAGATGCGCATGCTGCGGGTATGCGTTACGCAAAAACAGCCGCAAGCGGAACAGGCGATTGTTCGAGTTGGGCGAATGCCTGCACCCTGCATACTGCTTTGACCGGTGCAACCAGTGGCGACGAGATCTGGGTGGCAGCTGGAACCTACAAGCCAGGCACTGGATCAGACCGCACCGCTACCTTCCAGCTCAAGAACGGCGTGGCAATCTATGGTGGATTCGCTGGGTTTGAAACGATGCGCGACCAGCGTAATCCAACCTCCAATCTCACTATCCTGAGCGGTGATATCGACAATAACGACAGTCAGATACCAATCATCACCGATATTTCCACTGTTACCGGCAATGACACAAATAGTTATCACGTAGTCACCGGCGCGACAGGTGCGATTCTGGATGGCTTCACCATCACGGCAGGTTATGCCAGTGGTAGTGTTGTTATTGGCAGCGGAATGTACAATGACTTCAGTAGCCCACTATTGGAGAATGTAAGCTTCAGTGGTAACTTTGCTTCAGGAAACGGGGGTGGGATGTATAACCACTATAGCAACCCGACATTGACGAACATCACATTCAGCAGCAACTCGGCTGGAAATGAAGGTGGCGGGATACAAAATTTTTTCAGTAGTCCAATATTAACGGACATAACTTTTAGCGGTAACTCAGCCAATTATGGCGGTGGGATGTACAACATATGGTATAGCAGTCCTTCATTGATGGATGTTACCTTCAGTGGCAACTCAGCATCATATTATGGGGGTGGAATGTTCAATGGAGGATTCAGTAATCCGGTGCTGACGAGAATCACCTTTATCAACAATTCGGCTGTTGCAAGTGGTGGGGGTATTTTCAATAGAGACAGCAGTAGCCCAACATTGGCTGACGTAATCTTCAGCGGTAACTCTTCCTCTGAAGGTGGCGGTATAAGAAACCATGACGGCTGTAGTCCAATTTTGATGAATGTCACCTTCGACGGCAATTCAGCGAATACTGGTGGTGGGATGTTCACGCACGGCGGAAATCCATCTTTGTTGAATGTAACTATCAACAACAACTCAGCAACCAATAACGGTGGAGGGATGTTCAATAATTACAGTAGCCCTTCAATGACGAATGTCACCTTTAGCGGTAATTCAGCGGTCAATTACGGCGGCGGGATGAACAATACCAACAGCAGTAGCCCAACTTTGTCTGATGTCACCTTCAGCAGCAACTCGGCCTCTGAAGGTGGCGGGTTATACAATGTGTTTTCGAGCAATCCTGTGTTAACGAATGTTACCTTCGATAACAACTCGGCCTCCAGCAACGGTGGTGGAATTTATGGCTACCGCAGCAATCCGACATTAGTGAATGTCACTTTCAGTAGGAATTCAGCGACGAATTTCGGTGGTGGAATCTGCTTATATGTCTTTAGTAATCCAACATTGACGAACGTGACCTTAAACAACAACTCAGCTACTCTTGGTGGAGGGATTTACAACTACTATTCCAGTAGTCCAATTATCGACAATACTATACTCTGGGGCAATACGGCTACTACCGGAGCCCAGATGTATAACATCGACACTAGTACATCTTCCATAAACGATAGTGTCATCCAAGGTGATTGCCCAATTGGGAGTACATGTACAAATATAATCTCCACTGATCCTTTAATGGGCACACTCGGGGATTATGGTGGCTTCACCCAGACAATTCCACTTCAGATAGGTTCATCAGCGATTGATGCAGGGAATGACATCACTTGCGCATCGAGTGACCAACGTGGTATTCCCCGTCCGCAAGGTGCACATTGTGATATTGGTTCTTTTGAGTTTCTAATTCCCATGGTTTCTTCCATTATGCTCGCTGACTCGAACCCTACCAATGCCGCTAACGTGAATTTTTCGGTCACGTTTTCTGAATCAGTTACCGGTGTGGATATATCTGACTTTATTCTCAATGTGTCTAGTCTCACTGGCGCATTAGTCACGGGTGTGAGCGGCTCTGGGGCTACCTATACTGTAACTGTCGGCACTGGAACAGGGAATGGGACAATCCGCTTGGATGTGACCGATGACGACAGCATTATAGATGTTGCAGGAACTCCCCTGGGCGGGACGGGCGCAACCAACGGTAATTTCACCGGCGGTGAGACATACACAATAGACAAAACCACGCCAGCGATTACCATCAATGCCCCTGCTGCCACCTTCTACCTGCATCCGAACTTCTTAACGCTTGACTTCAGTGCAGTGGATGTCGGACCGGCTGGACTCAAGGAGGTTTGGGCAGATCTGGATGGAATGCCTGTAGCAAGTGGCCAGGTCATCGATCTCTACACTTTGTCACTGGGTGATCACACTCTGACAGTATATGCAATGGACAAGGCCTATAACCAAACCAGCAAATCGGTTGTCTTCAGTGTGACAGCTACCATCAAAAGCACCATCGCTGGTGTAAACCGCTTTTACGCTGAGGGCAAGATCAATAACGCTGGCATCCGCAGCAGCCTCCTCGCTAAGCTGAACACTGCCCAGACCTCTCTGAATCGGGGAAACATCAAAGCCGCCAAGAATGCACTGCAGGCTTTCATCAACGCAGTGCAGGTGCATGGTGGGAAGCTTATCACTGCAGATGCAGCCACCCTGCTCATCACCGACGCTCAATGGGTGATTGCTCACCCGAAATAGCAAAGTTATGTTTCGATATGGGTCAAAAAAACGAATAACAAGAATCCCGACAGCGCTTGATGGCGGGATTCTTGCTGGGTGTGTAAAAAAATTGCCGGCTGGATTTCTCCACCAAATACTCAATCCCTACTTAATCTTTACCCGTCGCCTCAGACATGCGCGCCGAGATGGCGGTGTTCCTGGTGCGGACGTTCAATTTGCCGTAAGATTAATCTAGTTGCAACCAGCCCTCCGAAGGTTAGCCTTTGGAGGGCTTTTAATTCACTATATCGACTCCCGTCCATGGCTGTAATACAAGCGGTGTGTTTTACAAAATAAACAAACTTCTCCTAAGATAGTAACCGCTGAGGCTTGAAAGAGCAGATCATAGAAAAAGGTTTAATGGCTACGAGCCAATGGGCGCAGCGTAATGGGGAGGGTGATGGCAAGAGTAAGTGTAATTAGCGCAATTTTGTTAGTCTCCAACTTGGAGGTCCAAATTTCCCTGCTAAGGTGCTTAAGGCTAATATTCAGGCAGTGAAAATCCTGGAATGAACTGCCGGGTATATAAATATTTCTCTGTCTAGCAATGACAGGTCGGGGTATCCCCTTCCCCGTCATACAGTGCTTCTACGCAGGAGGTAGCCCCAGGGAAGCTGGGACTGGAATGCGGCAAGCAGGTCCAAAGCCCTGCTAAATCCAACTGTCAGATAGGAGGTGAGTATTATGTCTATGTGAGAAGGGGAAGTGTAGAAGTGTAGATGCACGGAACCCAATTCAACCCGCGGAAACGCGGGCTTTCGTTTAAGGAGGTCCTATGGAAAAGATCCAAATCCTCACTACTTGCCAGGCTTGCAGTGGGCAGGCATACGTTCCTGTTGGGGAGGAAGTCAGCCACACAGGGGCGAAGTATATCTGTCACAGGCCATGCTTTGCCTGCCAGGGCAGCGGGAAGCAGACTCACTGGATCGATGTTCAGGAGTTTGCCATGCTGTTGCATGTACTCGCAACTAAAGAGCAGGCAGCATGACCACACCTGCCTGGATCGATACATTACGCCCTCGCAAAACAGGGGATCATCAATTAGAACACGAATATGTCGCACTGGATGAGATACAACAATTGGTCAACCTTCAAATCCCAAGCAATAACCTTGCCTTGCAGCGAGATCGAGCTGCTGCTGGGATGCTGCTCCTGTCCGGTATGCGTGCTAGCACCTTCACATCTGCACCGATAAAAGCTTTTGATCTCGAGAAAGGATGTGTATATCAATAGCCAAAAGAATTGGGTGTTGCCACCAAAAACGGGAAAAAAGGGACCACCTACCTCTTGCCCATTCCGGAGCTGATAAAAGTAGTAGAAGAGTGGGATCGGTATGTACGGTCAGCCTTACCGTTGACTTCTCCCTGGTATGCCCCTATAAGAAATGAATGGGGTGAACATCAGCTTTCCATGGATGAACCTGGAAAGAACCGTAACCTGGCGTTGAACAAGCGCTTGAGACTTTTATTTCAAGCTGCTGGGCTGGAATACAAATCCGCGCATAAATTTCGGCATGGACATGCGGTATACGGTTTGCAACATGCATCGACGATGGCTGACTATAAGGCTGTCTCCATGAACCTGATGCACGAAGATATCCGCACGACCGATGGCATCTATGCTTGTTTGGTGACGGATGAAGAAAAGACCAGGATTGCCGGGCTGCAACCCTCTGAGAATATCAGACCCGGCAATCAGCTGGAAGTCTATTTCCGAAATCTATCCAATGATGAACTGGCCCTTGCAATGTAAGTTGCTTCTGAGCGACTTGCAGTATGACAAGTCAGAGCCTCCAGTTATCAGCGGGACTGGCTCGACGATGTGCATTTGCGACATCGATATCTGCGATCCTCGCGTAGTGCTGCACCATGTCCAGGCTGGAGTGACCCAGAAGTGATTGCAATGTGAACAAATCGCCACCCGAACGCAGATAGGTGATAGCAAAGGTATGTCTGAA
>Ga0315284_10001285_pt1 | contig 35730 bp, 27 predicted proteins | sample YL17G09_16_MG_FD_203696 | JGI IMG/M metagenome (GOLD analysis project Ga0315284, IMG submission 203696) | Sediment microbial communities from Yellowstone Lake, YNP, Wyoming, USA - YL17G09_16 | ecosystem: Environmental > Aquatic > Freshwater > Lake > Sediment | place: USA: Wyoming | collected...
GAATTCCATTCTGCGTGTTCTATCTCATCTCCTATGCTCGACTCGCTCGAGCCGGATACGCCGTCTCATGGCAGAAGGTCTTCCTGCTCGGGATTGCCGCATTTGTCTCCATCTTCTGCTGGGGTTTCGGGTCTTTTATCGACGCCTTCTGGGTCATGAATGTGTTTCACGCACTGCAATATTTTGTGATTGTGCTCTACACCGAAAACGCCAATTTAAAGCGGCTGTTCCGTGTTGAAAACCTTCCTTACGGGAGTTGTTTAGCGGCTTTTTATGTGATTCTGGTCACGTTCCTGTATGGTCTGTGGGCCTCCGCGTTTGCCAGCGGAAACTGGATGATCGGTTCCACGCTCACCGTCGGGCTGATGCATTTCTGGTTTGACAGCTTCATTTGGTCTGTTCGCAAAAAGCAGGTTTGATCGATGACCACCGGCACCACGACTCAACAACCGATCCGCTCGACAATGGCACCAACAGAGTGCCTCTTTCACGGCGGATTCGTCACGCTCTTGACGGGGCTTGTCTGGCACTTTTTCAGCTGGCCAGCACCGTCGCCAACGTGGCTTTGGGTCGGACTCGGTCTGTGTGCTGTCGGTTCGGTGACAGCAGGACTCGCTTGGATCGCAGGGTTGTCGCTGAGCCGGACCAATAAACTCATGGCCACAGGAGCGTTCCTCGCCTTGATCGGCGTGATCGCCAGCTCCATCGCCGCCGACCTGGAATTGATGGGACACGTCTTGCAACCGTGGAGGCAACACGAAAACGTGCTGATCCACGAGGGGCTTCATATTCAATGCCCCCTCCCTGCGGGTTGGCAAGTCGCCTTATCGCAACCGTTTTTAGCGAATAAAAGACGTCACGCGGACCACGAATTTAGGCTCCTGCACGGTGAGACTGCGGGTCTGCTGTTTCTGGAAGGGCCTGTTGACCAAGGACAACTGGAACCGAGTCGGATCTCCATTTGGTGCTCGAAGTCTTTTTTCCAAACACTGGGCGACACGTTGCGACTCCTGTCAAATGCGCGACTCCAGTATGAGTCTCAAGCGACACAGGCCACAATCCTCCGAGAAACTTCAGTCCGGCACGGGCGGGGCATCGATATCGTCGACTGCGAACTCGTCAATCGGCAGGGACATCACGTGGTCCTCGCGAGCATTCGATGCGATTGGCTACTGCTGTTCGTGGAGATGACGACCGTCCGCGAGAACGATCGCCGTGCTGCAGCCCACTTTTTAGAATCTCTACAAATCATCGGCCGCAACGCCTGTTTGACAAACTAATACCGATCGCTGTGGAACAAGATCTTCAAGACGCGTCAAACTCTCGCTGATCCGCGATCAACAAGCGACTCTCGACACGCATGCGGCTCGGCGACAGGTTCACGAACCTGATATTCCGCGCACAGATCAACACCCTCTGAACGCTGATAACACCCGAACGCCTGAGAAGCAAACTTCCATTCCGCCCGACAACCCGATTCACGATGATCCTGCCGTATCGCGCAACGATCCGCCATTGGGTCCAACCCGTCAGGAGCTCTGTCGCTCCCAACACTTCGACCATCCGGTACTCTGTTTCTCAATGGGCTGGTGGTCGCCAACCGAGACGCAACCTGACTCGGGTCTGCGACCCCTGCCTGGCCGAACTGCTACGCCTCTTTTGTTTTGACAACGGCACCCCTGCAGGACGAATGTCACTACGGGCAAGAGCGTGAGACAACCTTACACTCGAACGCCGTACAGATAATCGACGGTCTCTTACCCGCCGCCGGAAACCGTGTTCCCCCTGTTTCAACAAGCCTTCCGATCGCTCCCCGCCCGAAGACAAGTCCGCACTTTGTTAACGGCGATGCGGCCGTCTCCTCTGATGCGATCGAGACAGGGCCTAGACACGAATCAACCGACCGCTGACACATGCCAGAGACCGCATTCCACAAACAGAGATCGCAAATCTCCTGTTACAGAATCCACCCGCATGCACCGCGGCGCGGCGGGAAAGGCTATATTCCAGCACAAGACCACACCTCTTCAACGCTCAGTCCAAACAATTCGGCACCGTCCGCAGAGCTCCCCGATCCGAAACAACGATTTGTCTCAAGCTCATCATCGTCGATTTGCGTGACACGGAATTCGCCTGAAATATCCCACGGTACACCAGACGGAAACCCAAAATTCGGTCCAGAGGGACGACTCGGCAACCGCCAAATACCGCTTGAACAACAGAACCGTTCGCAGCTTTCAGACCGATTCACGATTTTTTTATGACCGGCCAACGGTCGTACTGCCTCACGCGGTTTGTACAGTTCATCGATCGGATCTGGCCTCTTTCATGACCGCAAGCGGCTGATCAAAACGATCCCTCCGATAATAAAACCCGATAGAAACCTGAGAACGCAGCGCCGATCCGTGGGCCTGTCGATTTCTGTCCTCAAGACCGTTTGCTACCAACGATGAACGACACCATTCCAGTCGTCTCCAGTACGTCCAGTCGTCTCCAGAACGTCCAGTCGTCTCCAGTACGAGCGACAGCAATCGTATGCTCTAGAAGATTTGGAACGTCCGCGTCTGCGAAACACCCTGATGGCGTCGTCTACCTGACCTGTTTTTTCGACACATGGACTTTAAAAACACCATCAGCAGCAGCCACAGTTAGAAATCGAACATCGCCCGAACCATAGATCAAAGTCTGAATACGTATTTCCACTCTGTTGACCGAGCTCTCTTGACCCTCGATCTTCAAATTTTTCTGGTGACCTGGCCTCAAACAAGACCGCGCTATTGGAACGATGATCGACCACAGCCGATGTTTGAATTTCAGGGCGCTGTATCAAAAAAAACACCATGCAGAGTTTACTGCATGGTGTCCGGATCATGTTTTTGTAGGACTTGGACTAGTTATACCAGACCACCCATGATTTTACGTTAATAATCACCGACGGTAAGACCATCATCGATAGTGGACAGAAGTTGCCAAATTTGAGTATCGATTGGCAAGGCAGCGCCAACATTTGCTGTCAACGCAGAAGCGATATTATCGCTGAAAGTACGAACAGATCCATCACCTAACAGGCCTTGAACAATACCAATATGCGTTGAAGAGAAGCCCTCATGGACGCTACCAGTGGCCGATTGTATATCACCCAAGATATTAGCGGTTGTGGTTAGATTAGGTTTCATGGAAGTCGTCCCCAAAACAAGACTGATGTTCAGGTCCGAAGTGGCGAAACTGTCGATTTGTGCGACAGTGCCTGCAAGAGCTCCGCTGTTTCCAGCGGCAACGGCGGTTGTGATCTCATTCCTGTTGGCCGTACCGCAGATACTGGTAGGTCCACCACAGTATCGAGCCCCTTGCACCTGTGATCCGGTGCGGCGTTCAGCGACCATCAGAGTATTACTCAGACCATCACGGAAGACACTGAAATTGCGTTTACTGTTAACGTGAAATGAACCGTCTCTGTTTGGGGTGGAAGTTGAATTCGTACTAGAATAATTGTAGGTGGGGTAACCGTCGCCTTCCAATCGTGCCCATCCGAAGACTCCAGCGTAGTTCGATCGGCCAGCGTCAGTTGCCGCACCCGGGCCCTGCAGTCGGCTTTTCCCTTGATCACTCGCACACCGAAAAGCGCTAATGATCGCACCATTGGCGTTAGATTGACGAATTTTGATATTCGTGTCGAAATTGTACTGCTGGTAAACAGGGGCATTATCAATGTACGGGAAAAGATACACCGCCCAACCAACATTGATATAGCTGGGAGCAGCCGAGACAACACCCGGTGGAATGGTATTGTTTGTTTCATGATAGTTGTGCAGAGCAAGTCCAATTTGCTTCAAAGTGTTCTTGCACTGAGTTCGGCGAGCCGCCTCACGTGCCTGCTGTACAGCCGGCAACAGGAGGGAAATCAAAACAGCAATAATCGCTATCACCACCAATAATTCAATTAACGTAAAACCACGACGCGACACCGGTTTGGCCATAATACACTCCTCAAAAAAAATGAGTTAGGACAGAGACGATCCGAGAACGTAAAAGTCATCGGAATTAGGGCGCTGCTGACACCGAAAAAAGAAGTCAATGATCAGCATTGACGCGCGATAAAGAAATAGCACGCGAGCTAATGCTACCAAGCTTCATTATCGTCTGCAAGCAAAATGCAGAAAAAAATCACACGGACACTTTTCCACCGGCGGAAGAGTGCGATGGGAAGTCCGGCGTGACTTTGGAGAAACGTTCATCAACGGTTTGGTCATGCACACTACGTCAATGACCGGCGTTTTCGCTAGAACTTTAGTTTTCGCTGGAACTTTATTTGTGCGGATTTCTCGCCGACAGTGACGATGGCTGACCGATCTTTTGTGGACTTCGCAGAACCAAAACCGCGTCGATAGGGACGCCACGTCACTCCCGCTCGGATCTGCATCCAATCCGCTTCGGTTCTGCCGCGACATCCGGCTTTGAAGCCACGGCACGGCTAAAAAGCAACCGGGTTTGCCTCAGTCGGAAGCAGGTCAGAAACCACAAGCATGAAGATCTCTGTGAAAAGGCATCACTCGTCGAATCTCTTTTCAGAAAACAGACGACAATCCTCGCCCATCCGTACGGATGGAACGGTCGCTCAGGCCTCTTCCACGAGGGGACACCAGCTCCGGTGTGACCAATCGGCCGGTGCTGATGCCCGTTTTCGGTCACACGGAGGCATCGTCAGTTGTTCCGAGCGGCAAGCCGCTCTAGGATGCATTCGACGGCAGATGCCCACTCCGATTGTGGATCGGCTCGAAATCATCAAAATGACGCCCCTTGGAAAGTCCAGAGTTGCTGTATGTTGTTACCCCGTCGAGAAGTCTTCCCAAATGTCATAGAAATGAACAATCAGGCTCGAAAACGCTTGGGATGTTCCGTGTACCTCGTCCACGATGCTGGCGAGTGGTTACTGATTGACATTGGGTTTGAGGAGACGGTCGATGAAATCATCGACATGATTCGTCGGATGGATTTTTCACTCGCAAATTGCAAGTACCTCGTGGCAACTCATGCCGATGTGGATCATATTCAGGGATTGAAGCGGGCCAAGGAACTGCTGCCTCAGGCAATCACCGTGGGCCATCCCGAATGCCGACGCATTCTGGATCAGGGCGATCGGATCGTGACCTACGCCGAAATCACCGCGCAAAATATCTCCCTGAATCTTCCGGCCATCGCGATCGAGAAGAGCATCAATGAGGGAGACACGTTAACGGTCGGGTCACTGACTTTGGATGTTTGGAATACACCCGGCCACACAAGCAGCCAGCTCGCCTTTCGCTGCCGCGATCTACTCTTCTCGGGGGACAACATCTATCGAGACGGTTGCGTGGGCAACATTGATGCCCATCATGGCTCAGACCTTCCCGCGTTTATTCAGTCTCTCGAACGGATTCGGGACACCGAGTTGAACTGGCTACTTCCAAGCCATGGGCCCATTTTCAGAAAAGATCGGCAACAGCTCCAGAAAACAATTGATCGCCTCAGCGAATTCCAGCACATGGCCGATTTCGGGACCTGCGCCGTTGATTGGCCGCTGTTGGAGCAATGGGAAGACGAACTGGTGCGAGGATTCGATCCCGACAACGCCTGACGCACGCACAACACGGGGGAGGCGAGCGGCAGGCCGGGGCGTGAAGAGCGTCTTCAGTCGCACAATGTGCCGCACATTGTGCCGCACAATGTGTCACCATTCCGGAGTCCGTTGGCAACGGATCGAGAAAGTTCAGTCGAGGGGAGTCCCCTCGTTGTCGATCCCCGCTGCGGGGTATTTGAGCTCGTTTCGGATCGATGTGACACCGGGCTCGAACCCCACCAAGATTTGAGCCATTTTCGATTCTGCCGGTGAACGAACGCTGCCCCGCAGAACAACTTGACCCTTGTCTTGGACAACGATTTCGACACTCTTCAACTCGACTGAATTTGTCGAAAATTTGCTGAGACGCGATGCGAGCCTCGTCGTGAGCATCGCGTTGCTTGGTTGTGGATAGTCGAACGCCACCTCTTGCCGAGGACGGATGACGGGCCGCTGATTGGAAGCTGAAACACCGCCATTGCTCAGAGAGTTAGCCAAGGAATTGCGACCGGAGCCACGCCCCCCCACAGCACGTCCACGTCCGGAGACCTCGTTGCCTCCCTGATTTTGGTTCTGCACATTCCGTCCTAGGAGCTGATTTTGGTTGGTGTTACGGCCCAAAATCCCGTTATTGCCTTCGCTTCCCGATTGATTTTGTCCGGAACCTGCCTGACCGCCCGACCCGAAGCCGGTTTGAGACCCGAAGCCGGCCCCGCCAGAGCCGCCGCTCCCTGTCGCTCCAAATCCGCCGCCGCCGCCGCTTCCGCCACCGCCGAATCCTGGTTGACCGACTCCATTCAAGCCAGATGCTCCTGTGTTTCCAAAGTTGGGCGTTCCGTTGGTCCCGTTACGATTCTGGCCCCACGCGGTCTCGGAAAGACAGAATGAGGCGATCATCAACACCCAACGTAGCGAAAATCGAATCATGCCTCGGTCTCCATCGGCAATTTTTGCGGAGTGATCCGATCGGACAACTCACCGCACCGTTACTGACAATATCTTGTCGGCCATTCGTGAGCACGTCAAGAATTGAATTTCAGGCGGCGCGACAATTGGGCTTTCATTGGCTCAAACAACGGCTGTCTCACATAGTCCTTCCACCAATCCAGAAACCGTAATTCCCCTTAAAAAATGTCCCTCCGCCAGCATCGCCACTCCGCCAGCATCGCCAACTGACCCGAAGCGTTCCTGCCCGATTTCCCTTCTGGGGACCTGTCATTACGATCTGTTGCTCAGTCGCCAGATACAATCCGAGTTCCCGGCATCCGCAGTTCCTGAAAAAAACTTGACGAAAAACAATACTCCGATCTGCAACCGATTTTCGGGAGGAGAAGACGGTCGCGCGCGACCGAGGAAAGGCGTGCGGTTGCGGGGATGTTTCCCCATCTCACAGCGAGGTCGAGGCTCGGCGAACCTAGTACCCGCTCCCCCCTCCATTGAACAACACGGCGCCCTGTGGGAAATGGCGTTTATCCTTGCCAACTGGGGATCTCTTCAGTATAAATTTTCCTGTCTCGGTCGGTTCGTTGGTTGGCTGTTCGTGTTGCGTCTCGGGGCAACAGACCGCAGAGGCAATCGTCCGTTATTGGCCCTGCCGAGGACTGTCGATAGCTGGCAAGGACTGTCGAAAAGAGTTGTCGAGTTTCGACCGCACTCGGCCTGAGCATTCCTCAGCAGGCCGCGTCGGAGTTCCTCCGAAATAAAATTAAAGATTGCCGCAAAATCAAAGATTGCCCAGGTGGCGGAACTGGCAGACGCGCTAGGTTGAGGGCCTAGTGAGGTAACACTCGTGCAGGTTCGATTCCTGTCCTGGGCAATTCATTACTAGCCCCCCTCGTTTCCAGGGGGGCTTTCGTTTTTGCCACGACGTGTTGGGCGATTCCTGCGGAACGGGCATCTCCCCTGATTCCGCGCACGCCTGACACGCTGAAACTGGAACTGCGTGACGCTCAAAACAGCAATTCTCGGTTGTCAAAATCGTGTGGAGGAGGCTGGATCACGGCCTCGCGAGTCGCCGCAAGTGATCGTCGACCGGTTGCCAACGCAGAGGTGTCGCTGGCGTACCGAGGGAACGGTCATTCCGTTGCAGGCGGATTGTCGCAATCGTGGCCGAGGACACGGTTGCAGGAGAGATTTATCGACACCGACACCGACACCGACACCGACACCGACACCGACACCGACCCGGAAGCACCGTTCCGCCAACTGAAGGACTTCAGCAAACAGCGAACGTTCGTCGTTGCGACCCAGAAGTCTCAGTCACTCGAAACCGGTGTCATCGCCGGCCTGAGCGCCGTCACGTGCCGTTGCAGCGACTGGTAAAAGGACGCAACGGCGGCAACGCAGACCAATCCTTGGCGAGCGGAGTTTTCGCAAGCCGCAGAACGAATTGCCAAAACATCCGCCGGGACTCCGCACAAAGCCGGCAGCAACTCGCTGGAAAGCCTGCCCGCCAGCGCGAGAAACAGACCCTCCGCGTGGCATTGATCGGCGAGAGTACGCAACTCGCTGGCGCGGCAATAATCGACCAACGTGGCGCCATTTTTCGCGTAGGTATCGATGAGTAATCCTTCACAATCGGTCGCAATAGCGGCCTCAACAACCGCCGAAATCGGGGGGCAACCGGCTGACTGTGTATCCGCGTAAGCCACGGCGACCCACCGCAGAGGAAATAAGCGTTGCTGATCAAATCGCTTTCGGATCTCCCGCCATTCACCGCGCCAGTCTGCGGCATGAGAGAGCTGGCTGAGTCCCAGTTTCGCCAAGGTCACGGACGATGGTAAAACGGGGATGTCTTCTTGACCTCGCCATTCGATGACCTCACCCAAGGCAACGCTCAGGGGAATCGGATCTGGCAAGCGGCCCTTTGGGAGAAGACGTTTCTGCGTCTTTTGGAAACTCTCCATTTGATCAGCGATCGCCTCGATGACATCAACGCCAGCCATTCCTAGCGATCCACGAGTCGGCTCCTTGACGTCGATAATGTTTGCACCTCCCGCCATCGCCGCCGCGGCTTCTTCCGGTGATCGAACGCTCACGAGCAATCGCGGCTCCTGTGAACGGACGAGACCCAATGAACACCCGCCGCTCTGCATCCGTTCCGTCACGCGCAATTCCCCTCTGGTTGCCGAGTTCTTCAAAATCAACCTCTGCCTGTAACAGAAACGGCAAACATCGTGCAACGGCCCTCGTAAAATTCGGTCGACCGCTGCGCCATTCCGGCGGGGCTTTCAACACTGGCGGAGGCCAGATGGTTTGGACAGACGTTCAATCCCAAATCCAACGAAGCACGCGTTCGCGGTGCAATACTGGCACAAACCCACACAGAGTTCTGAGTTCCGCCGGCGTTTTTTTGTCGGAGACGTCGATCCCATCGTTTGACCGTGGCATTCGCCGCATTGAAGACAAAAGTCCTGATAATCTGCCAGCTGACAATTCACGAATCTCGCGGACAACGATATCCTGTGATTCTGTCCGCACGATGCCTCCATTTCATAAAGATAACAAAGGAAACGCTAATGCGCGTCGTCACGTTAGGCGAAGTCATGATCCGGTTCATGCCCTCCGGTTGGTCGAGAGTATCACAGTCCATGCCGGGTTCCTTGGAATCGACATTCGGTGGTGCCGAGGCCAACGTCGCGGTTTCGATTGCCGTGCAGGGGGGAAATGCCGCGTTTTGCACCGCGCTCCCGGACAATCCCCTCACGGCATCATTCGCTCGTGAGCTTCGAAAATACGGAGTGGACGACAGCCTGCTGCTGCGTACGGCGGAAGGTCGGTTCGGAATTTACTTTGTTGAAAACGGAGCCAATCAACGGGGTGGAACGGTGATTTATGATCGCGCCGGATCCGCCGTCTCGTTGACCCCTCCGAGCCAATACCCTTGGGACCGAATTTTCGACAAGGCCACTTGGTTCCACATCTCCGGGATCACTCCCGCAATCAGTCAAATCGCCGCCGACGTTTCTCAAGTTGCGGTCCAAGAAGCGTCACGCCGGGGCGTGACGATCTCGTGTGATCTCAACTTTCGTAAGAAGCTCTGGAATTGGAAGACTGGCACAAAACCGGCCCTATTGGCTCGACAAACCATGGAATCGTTGCTTTCGGAAGTCAATGTGGTGATTGCGAATGAAGAGGATGCCGACCACGTTCTCGGTATTCGAGCGGCGGGAACGAATGTCGATGCCGGTGAACTGAATTTGGACGGTTACGAGGATGTTGCGCGTCAGATTGCGAAGCGATTTCCGAAGGTCCAGCAAGTCGCCATTACGCTGCGAGAGAGTCTTTCGGCCAGCCACAATAATTGGGGGGCGATGATGTACAACGTCGCACAGAACCAAGCCTTTTTGGCCCCCACCGACTCGCACGGAAAATACAAACCGTTCGCCATTTGCGATATCGTGGATCGTGTCGGTGCGGGCGATTCCTTTGCCGGTGGACTCGTCTTTGCGCTCAACACTCCTGAGTTATCCGAATCACGTACGGCGTTAAAATATGCTGTCGCCGCCAGCTGTTTGAAACACAGCATACGAGGCGACTTCAACGATTCGACACGAACCGAGATCGAAACCTTGATGAATGGCGAAGGCAGCGGACGCGTCAGTCGCTGACAATCGAACGTCCATTCCGTCCGTCGGCTTGGTCGAAACACGACGTTCGTTCGACTGTTAAAAAAATTCGGCCGATCGTCGAATGCGGGCCGTTTTTCGTGCCTATTTTGGACGCAAGTCGCATCTCCAACAGTCGCGATGCGTGGGGACCGACGCATGTCGGTGAAGGCATGGAGAAAGACCGTTGGCAAGTCGCCATTCCCATTTTTGAAACGCAGACCGGTGCGCGGTGGACAAGTCCGATCGGCGTCGCGAGCGGATCCTGACCGCAGAAACAAGTGCCCCGTGGGGGGGGCCATCCGAGCCTGCTGCCGGTTGGGCGGGGCTGCTTGTTTTTTTGGGGGGGGAGGGGGAGGGTGAGGGCAGATGTCGTTTGTGGGATACGAGGTATCAGCAGCGGCCAACTCGGGCGATCCTCGGCGAATCCAGAAGTCCTGGCGAGCAACGGCAAGGGGCCGCGGCCTGCAAAATACGCCGACAACTTTTTCGAGAGCTTGATCGACAACAAGATTGACCGTGACCGCAGACTCTCAAGGCTTGACACCAAATTCGGATCAAAGGCCGAGAGAACCAGCCAGCCTGTGATCACGGTGGGAAGAAGACTGTTGGAGGCGGTGAACGCTGACATTCGCCGGAAACGTCAGCGTTGTTCGGCCACCCGCCGTTCGAGATCGGCGAGGGTGATCATTGGGGCCGCATCATTCTGGACCATCGCCTCGAGCGCGAGCGGATCTTTAAATGCGGATCCTGTCATGAGGCAGACGATATTCGCTGCGGGGTCAAGACGTCCTTCTTGGGCGGCTTTTAACGCACCGGCGACGGCGGTCGAACCGGCCGGTTCCGCAAACAGTCCTTCTTCGCGGGCAAGACGCTTTTGAACCTGCATAATAAAATCATCGTCGACCAGATGCCCCGTTCCACCCACTTCGCGACAGGCGGCGATGACCTCATTCCCATCGATGATCTGCGGGACCTGCAACCCGCTGATTTTCGTCGTGCAATAAACGGCCGTTGCCGTCTGTGATCCCGAGCGCAGCGCGCTGGCCATCGTATCGTTCCCCTGGGGTTGCACACATTCGATACGAGGACGGATGTTGACCAAATTTCGTTGGTACAGATCCTCAAATCCACGGGCAACGGCTAATGTCAGGCCTCCCCCTCCGGCCATGCAAAAAACATGATCCCAAGCATGGCGATCAATCTCCGTCGTTTGCTCTGCCAGTTCATAACTGATCGATTTCACGCCGCTCATGCCGACCGGGCTATACGCGAAGGCACTGATCTGCATTTGTGCTTCCGGCTGAGCGCTCAACGATTTCAGACACTCGACAACTCGCTGTGACAATTGACTATCGACACCGAAACCTTGCACCCGATAAAGCGTCGCACCGTAAGCCAGCATTTGCTTAAGTTTCCCTTCGGGGGCTCCTTCAACAATGGCAATTTCACAACGGATTCCGGCCAACGCACAATAGGCGGCAAGTGAGGCACCGGTATTGCCACTCGACGTGGCAATACACTTCGTTTTTCCGTGCGCGATCATGTCGGCGATCGCGGCGCACGCAAAGCGATCTTTGTACGATCCACTGGGGTTTGTGAGTTCCAGCTTAAAGAACAGATTCTTCAGACCCACCAACGGGCCCAGCCGACGCGAACGGATCAGCGGTGTATTTCCTTCGCCGAGACTCAGACGCGCGGAAGCCGGAATCGGAGCAATCCATTCGGAAAATCGCCAGACGCCTGAGCTCATTGTCTTGTCTCCAGTCTCATCGTTGAGGGAACCCAGCAAGTCTCTCGCTCGAAAGGGAACAACGGATTTCGCCGATGATGATAGGAGAGTTGAGTCATGTCTGCCATTGTGACTCCACGCGTGTTGACTCGCAGAATATTCGCGCACACGGGCTGATACGCGGCGAGCGGCGCGTTGACTCCCTTGGCGATCAAGACGTGAAAGGAGAAAGGATCAATTCCACAGGAGGTGAGTTGTCTCAAACTGAACGGAGGAACTCGTCGAGAGGTCAACATCACAACGAGCCGGCGGTCCTCTGATTCCACAATCGCAGTCCGTCCCTGATCAAACGTCGCAATCCCTCCGTGACGGGCCTCCTCTTCGGTAAATCGGCCGTCTCCTAAAAACGTCACCCGAAATTCGGATTCCAAGGGGGGGCCATGAAGCGCGTCCCTGCTGCCGAGGGAGAGCCACAATTTTGAGCCAACACCGTGCCTCGTGATCTGTTCAACCGCCTCCGCATCATTCAGGCAGACGAACGCTGGTCCGACATTTTGGCGGCGAAGCTCGTGGACGAGCCATGTTCCATTGGCCGGCGATCCGCCCCCCACGTTATCTCCCATATCGAGTAGACAGATCGGGCCAGACAGCGATTTGGCCTTCAGAACCGCCTCCTCGACTGACAGGAACGAGCCCGCCAATGCTTCCCGCTGGGCCCACATGGCGGAGCCCAATTCATTGGCGACCGATTGTGCCAATTCGGGATTATTATCGGTCACAACGAGTGCCGAGGAACCCATTTCCGCCACATCGGCATAGGGAAACCCGAGCATGAGACTGGCCGAAATGACGTTCGGTCGTGTGCGAGCGATTTCAAATTGTGTCACAACGTCCGACAACGGCTGCTCCGCCGTGCATTGACGCTCAATATTGATTGCCATCGGGGGAAAACAGGCGGCCTGCGTCGGTTGTAGTTCCCCCTGCAGAATACGCGTCATCAGGTCTGCCGCTTCCCGGCCACGCGCGGACTGGTCGAGATGAGGATTGGTACGATAACTCACGAGAGCATCGGTGGCGGTGATCATTTCACGAGACAGATTTCCATGGGGATCCAGTGTTCCCACAATCGGCATTTGAGGACCAACCGCCTGCCGGACCAATGTCAACCAGCGACCATCGGCATCCGGATAGGAATCAGACACGGTCGCGCCATGAGGAGCCACAAGCAACCCATCCATTCGTCCGGCATTTTGAAGTTCGTTCAACATCAGACAAACCAACCGCTCGAACGCTCCTGAATCAATCGTCCCGAACGGGTAGGCTCTGGCGGCGAAGATCGGGACAGCGTCGATTCCCGCGTGCGACAATCCATCAAAAAAACCGCGGACCTCGTGATGTGCTGAGGCAAATCCCTGTCGCACGTCTTCGCCCAACAACAGCAAGTCCTGCTGAAAGTGCTCAAACGTCGTCTTTCCCGACAGGAATGTGTTAGACTCCTGAAGAAATGCAAGAATACCAACACGTGCCATCGCGATTTTTCCTAGAGAGCCACCATCACAATAAGAGGCAGTTTAGCACGCCGAGCACTCCATCGACACGACGACCGATGGTCGTGACGTCTCATTTTCAGCTGTAGATCCGGTCATCTTAATGCACCCGCGGCCAGTATTTCCTGTCAACCGGTTGCAAAAAAAACCTCAATCTGGGATCGATTATGGCGTGGCTCAAACGCTTGACGTCGGCCGGACTTATTTTTTTCCTCAATTCTTGAAAACGATCATTCCAATGTCAGTGCCCACCCCGCAGATCACGCTGCCGATGATGCGTCAGCATTTGTACAGCGCCGTCGTCAGTGATGCGCTTGATGGACTCGGATTTCCACGACAATCACCGCGTCTACAATTCACACCTTATACAGGCGTGGACCTGCTTGTTGGCCGCTGCAAGACGACACTCTGGGTTGACATGGCACACATCGATCCGCATCCGTACGACTTAGAACTTCGAGCCGTGGACTCCTGTCAACCCGACGACGTCTTGATTGCTGCTGCCGGTGGCTCGAGACGATCAGGGATCTGGGGTGAGTTGTTGACCACTGCGGCGAAGAACGGTGGTTGTGTGGGAGCCGTCGTTGATGGTGCCGTGCGTGACGTCGCGAAAATGCGGAACATGAGTTTTTCCGTGTACGCCCGCGCCACGTGTGTCTATGACAGCCTCAATCGGCAACGCGTCGTTGATGTTGACGTTCCCGTGGAAATCGATGGGATTCCATTCTTACCCGGTTGCTTAGTGTTTGCCGATGAAGACGGCATTGTCGTGGTTCCGCGTGAGGTCGAGGAGGAGGCAATCCGCCGCGCTTGGGACAAAGTTCATGCCGAAAACGTGGTCCGCGATGCCATTCGCCTGGGGATGAAATCCTTGGATGCCTTCGAAAAATATGGCGTTCTGTGATCGTCTTTCGGTGACTCTGCACAATTCGGGGGGAAGTGGCTGAAAAGGCCTGATGTTCCGCGATCCGTCACCGAATCCGGTCATGGACCTCGCCGCCTGTCGGCCACTCATGCCAGAATCGGTGCTCCTCTGCGTTGTGCTAGTCGCGGTCTGTCGTCTTCCGGTGAAACGGATTTCTCCGAAAATCCTAGTCGATCGGAATCTCGCATTCCTGCCGAGAAAACGGATCACGCAGGCCGCATGATTGTGAGCGTGAGACAGGGCTGATGTCGGTCGATACTTTCGAGCATGATGGAAGATTTCGAACACGAACAGCTGCGACGGCAACCCCATTTGAGGGCTGCCTTGAAGGTCTATGGCGATCTTCAAGATCACGGCCGCGATCGATCCCCTGATTTTGACGGATGGATACCCCGTGTCGTGGAAGTTGCGGAGATCGAGTCGTCCGCTCTGCCGTCGATTCACGGAAAACTGATTGCGTTTGGTTTTCTGACATTCGATCTGGCAGGACGCGATACCGGAATGCGTTATCAATTGACGCCACTCGGGAAGAACGCGTTGACTGGCCAGACAACTTCCGAAGAACAGACACTGGACATTGACTAGAGCAGAGTCCCCACGCGTGGAAATTTCAGGATCGCCACAGGGCAAGACCGGTTGTCGAGGCGTGTTTCGGATTGGTAAAAACGATTGACCGTGGCACATTCCACAGACGCTCGATCAGGCAGGGGACAAGGGATCGCCAAGAACGTTATCTTGGTCTTGTCGAATGCGTCCTCCAAGACGCCGGCTGGCCGTTCACAGATCCTGACAAAGGGTCACTCGTCGTGAGCTTTCATGACCCTGTTCGGCTATTGGAAGCCGTGTGGACTGTCGACATTCACGGGATGGAATGTTCGGATGACAGAGCAGAGATCAAGCGTCCCGCGTTATGGGTGCGCAAATCTCTGGTCACAAAGGAGTCTCGGAACGGCCAATTGAAGGATCGAATCCCGCGTAGATTGCGACGAGTCTGCCGCGGCAGCGGGACTGCCCCACTTGTCTTCTGCAGGAGGCTGGTGGGGATCATCTTGGGGCCGTCAAATGCTGGAACGCGACCAGTCGATGGCTGGAATTCGGATGCGCAGTACGACAGAAACAGAAACTCTGGAGACTGAAAATGGGGCCCGCTAAAATTGTGATTCTCGATGGAGCAACGTTGAATCCCGGCGACAACTCGTGGTCCGGCTTGGAAGACCTCGGCGACGTCGAGGTCTATGGGCAGTCATCGCCTGAAGAAATTCTGGAGCGTTGCACGGACGCGACCGTCGTTGTCGTCAACAAGGTCCTGTTGACTCGCGACTTCTTTTCTCGCCTGCCCAGCGTCAAATTCGTCGCGGTCACCGCGACCGGTTGGGACTGCGTCGACGCTGTCGCCGCGACGGATCATGGTGTCGTCGTTTCCAACGTCCCCGTGTATGGCACGGACTCGGTCTCGCAATTTACGATGGCGCTCATTTTGGAGCTTTGTCACCATGTGGGAAGTCACGGAACGGCGGTTCAAGCCGGGGAATGGGGAGCGTCCAAAAACTTCAGTTTCTGGAAAACTCCGCTGATTGAACTCGCGGGACGGACCTTGGGCGTGGTTGGATTCGGTCGCATCGGCCGACGAGTTGGCGAGTTGGCTCACGCATTTGGCATGACTGTTTTGGCATACAGCCCCTCACGTCTTGATGCGCCATGTTACGAGTCGTTTGCCTGGTCCGGATTGGATGAGTTATTGGCCGCATCCGACATTATTAGCCTGCATTGTCCGTTGACTCCCGGAACCAAAGGGCTCATTCATCGAAACCGTCTCCAAATGTTTCGGCCTCACGCACTGCTGATCAACACGTCGCGTGGCGGATTGATCATTGAGGCGGATCTTGCCGAAGCGTTGAACAACGATTGGTTGGCAGCGGCGGCGGTGGATGTGGTTTCACAGGAACCTCTACAGCCTGATAATCCCTTGTTGATGGCCAAAAACTGTTTAATTACCCCACATATTGCGTGGGCAACACTGGCCGCACGTCGCCGTCTGATGTCAACCACGGTCGAAAATATCGCCAATTTCTTTGCCGGAACGCCGTCAAATGTGGTGACCAATATTGCCGCTCGGTCTTAAAAAACACTATGGAGGAACACTGTAGAGGAACACTGTAGAGGAACACTGTGGAATCCGTCCTCACTGCGTGAACCGGTCATTTCACAAAATTGCGGACAGGGCCTAAGCGGCGGGGGCAGAACGGTCGCGATTGTCACCCTCAGGAGGCCCCTCAATTCTTCGGTAACCATGGAACCGTTGCGTCCGCGTCTCTCCGAATCCGCGTTGATCGTTTTAGGAAACATCGTTTTAGGAAACACCGTGCGGAGCAGACCGTGTTGTCGTCCGTCAGCGGTGCCGTTTTCGATGCGGACTACGATTCTGTCTCGATTGCTCGGCAGCATCCGGTTCGTCCCCAGCCCGGTCCCTTTTCAGAACCACAATGGTGATATCGTCCACGGGAGCAGCACCGCAGCAAAAATCATTGATTGCAGCATAAACGGCGTTCACGATTTCTTCCGCAGGCAAGTTCCGGTTGGCAATCACAATTTCCAATGCGCGATCAATTCCAAACTGGGCACCCGCCGGCGAAACAGCCTCGACGACTCCATCTGTAAACGAAAGAAAAATATCACGATGCTCTAGGGTAATTTGCGTCGACGGAGCGGTCTGACCGTCTTCAATAATTCCCAACGGCAGACTGCTGCTTTCCAATTTTTGCCAAACGTTTTTTCTCGTCAGCAAATAGCTCATATAACCACTCGGACAATAGGTGAAGCGTTGCGTCCGAGGGTTCAATTTGGCGAAAAACAGCGAGACAAAACGACGATCCTGCGCATCTTCGACCAGAAACCGGTTCAGCAATTGGATGATCTGAGTCGGTTCCGAATGCGTGCGGGCCAGAGCGCGAAGGTAAGCTCGAGTTTGGGTCATAAAGATCGAAGCACCAATGTCATGCCCGCTGACATCTGCCGTCACAAGTCCCAAACAGTTGTCGGACATGGGGATGAAATCAAAATAATCTCCCCCCACGGATTCGGCCGGAAATGAGCGACCGGCCAGATCAAATCCGCTCATTTGCGGGGCACGCTGCGGGAGCAGATCGAGTTGAATCTCGCGGGCAATCCGCAAGCTTTCCTGGACTGCCTTCAAATGAACTTCATCGCGGTAGGTGCGAGTGTATTCCCAAATCAGACCTACGAGTGGAACGATATAAGCTACAATTTTCAAAAAGTAAGCCACATTGAAATGATTGTCGTAAAGCGCATTCGACCCAATGGCCGCATGCAATTGCGTGGCGATCTGTGGCACGACCCCAATGATCAACGAGTGGGAAAATAGACTCGGGTACATCCGATAGAATCGCGGAAAGATAACCCCACCGGCGAACAGGTACAGCATCAGGGGAATCGCGTCATATCTTCGCGGAACGAGTTGTCCTGGAAACAGACTTTTGGGCAACTGCGGCATGACTGCGCAGGCCACGACGATCACATAGGCGACCAGACTGAACAGGACCCCAACCAAGATAATGAACAGTACGCTACGCGTAGGACGGCCGAACGGTTCCTTCAATCCGCGGCGAAGGAACAATCCTGTTCCGGCGGCCATGATACAGACGTTAAACGTTCGAGAAATAGCCCACGTGAACGGGATAAAGTTTTCATAATCGATGACATGCAATAATAAGCTGTTCGCGGCCAAAACATTAAAAGCATCCATCAAACCCGAAACAAACAATGCGGTTCCGATAATCGGCGTCGTGACGTCACGACGAATCGTGAAATGAATCAAGGCGAACACTGCGGTCACCAAAGCGACGCAGAAGGCACTGCATTCCAACACCGTCTGCAGGAGTGGCCCCTTGATCATGCGGCTGCGCAATAGTTCGGGAATATCATTGATCGAAGTGACGATCTCGCCGCGATCTAGCTTTTTTCCTTGCGTAGAAAAATCAACACCGCACCAGTTCAGGAGTGTGGGGAGTAAACAAATCGCCACAACAATCCAGATGAACGGACGTGGAAGGCGTGAGTTATTAGTATCTGTCATAAATTAGATTGCGCAAAAGACAACACGCCAGATCCACACATGAGCATGCTTGCTTGAATGGGCATCCGATACTCAGCAAGAACATGACAGACCGACGCAAGTCATGATACTCGAAGTCTCTTTCCGTCCCAATGATCGCGTTGGTTTATCCCGCGTCATTGACCAAATTTTTCGGGGCGACGGCGTGACGCGGTTTGACTCTTTTTGTGAGTCGTTGTCCGATCCGTAAAATTAACGCGGCGGACACAGTGTCCACTCGAATATCTGTTGGGAACGATTTTCGAACAGTTCCCCACAGATATTCGAGACGGGCGAAGCGACTGGTGGAATGGATGGGCGGGCGTCATCGATCCCTGAGATCGGGCGCGAGGAGTCGTCAGTCACGCGCGGTGGATTGCTCACGAATCACGTCCCTCTGCCGTCCGCGGACGACGTCGAATGACCACTCTCGGCAGATGATGGCCAGACGCGATTCCCGTGGAACCCGTCTGGCCGCCGAGGCCGAAAGATGAACGGGGGCAAGATCAATCGGACCGTGACGGCTGGAGCAAGACCTCCTCGACGAGGCAACCTGAGAACTCGGCACGGTTCTCAGACACGCGGTCGGTACGGCGTTTCGAAAACGGTACGGCGTTTCGAAAACGGCCCGGCGGTCCTGGTGGCCAGCAGAACCGTTCTACTCCGACGCGGCGAACCTCGGCTGTTGCCGTGCCCCACAGACGACCTGCAAGGGAATTTCACGCTGATTTCAGGAACTTGCGAAATTTTCAGCGGCAGCAAAATGAGCAAATTCACACGATTACGCATGCGTCCCGCCTCGGCCGGCGGCTGATGGTGTTGAGTGGGTGGCGATGTCCGCACGCGTCTCGCGTGAATTCCAGCGGAACGATGTCATCAAAACGATGGCCAAGAATTCGCAGACGGTCCTCGCAGTCACGGCCGCCGGCAAACATTGAGAGTGACCACGACCATTTGCCGTGGGATCGATTATCCAGCATGAACTTCCTCGGCAATCGGTGCAAACGCAGATTGCAGCGTGGGAATCAGATCGTTTGGCGAATACAGACACCAACCAAATTCACGGTCTCGTCGAATGGAATCAGCGGCTCGACGCAGCTGTTTGGCTTTCCACATCGTTTTCAGATGATTTTCGAGTTCGGCCGTTGAGGCCGCCAGCATCCCGTTAATCTGCTCGATGCGACGGGTTTCCGTCGAGTTCGGACGCCGCCGCCCCAACGACGCGATGAGTTGTTGCTTTTCAGAAACCAGATCGGCTTCGCTGGCCTTGAGGGTCGAGGTCTGGTGTCTATCGGGGTTGTACCTGATGTCTCGCAACTGATGCCGAAGCTGTTTTTCGTCACTGTTTTCCTCGACCGGCGAAACACCCAAGGGGAGATGGAACGTGGCAGAGACGGTGGCGAACGGCGGCGCCGCCACATCAAAAAACTGCTCGTAGAGCCAGTCCGTCATGGAATCGTATTTTGCGCCACCAATTCCGTGAATGAACACGTCCGCGAGACAAAGGCGTGAAAACAGCGTTGTGGTGAGTGCTCGTGTGCGAAACCGGATCCCCCGCCGAGAAATTTCCTCCAAGGCCTCAAGCGTTGCCTCCGCCGAGCCTGTTGCCGTTTGCGTCCATCGAGCGATGATCTCCTGATGGCACCGCAGTTCCAATGTCGAACCGACGCGCCGCATGAACGGCCGAGCCCGTTGCAAGTCGCCTGAACGCCAGATCCAAAAAGGAATTTCATACCAATCCTCTCGAATCTCCAAATCCGGAACCGGATGTCTGCCGTTGCGTAGTCCGTGCAAGTGGCGATAGTGGTGTAGCGTCGCATTATAGAGGCCATGGAATCGCGTCAAATTTGACATGAGATGCGCGACGAACCAGCGAAAGGGTGCTGTTTCGCACAGACGCGACATTGGGAGTTCCAGATTGGTCAAATCGTGCTGTCTTTCGATAGCAACTCGGACCGCGGCCAAGACATCGCAAAGTCGATGGGAAACTGAGGCCTGCTGGACAGCAGCCGACCAACCCTGTTCCAACAGGGGATTGACAGACCAGTTTTCACGCATCCGCCCGGCCACACGGGAACCGAATTCCTGGAACAGCGGCCTGTTCAAAATCTTCGATTCTTCCCATGGCTCGGCTGGCCTGTCCGTGTCAAAAGGAATCTGTTGGATCTGCGGTGCGGATTGCGGGCCAACCGGGACACGCAATCGCGTGCTCACCAACATATCATTATCAATAATCAGATTCAGAGAACTTCCTTGAAAACCACGTGCCAAACCGGAGGCTGCAAAGTTTTTGGCCCAAACTCCCGCGTGAAAAAAATCGGGTTGATGGCCGGTCACAACCAGCACATCCGCTGAGCCGCACCGCACGTTTTCGTTCAGAAGTGAACTCGTGTAGCGAACCGCTTGATCGAGCAATACGAATCGAGACCATTCTCTCAGACGTTGCAGGGGCATTCCCTGAATATCGATGCTCGCTGCCGACTGTCTTGCAGAGTTCGATCTGAGCCGTTGACAAATACGCGGCCATTCGGGTTGGCACAGTATCGAGCCATGTTCTCGGGGCAGAATCGCCGGAAGTGGGACACTGTTTTCCAGAAGTGCGTCTGTCTGGACAAGGGGACTTGTGAACAAAATCGTGCCCTGAGTCAAATCTCTCGGTTCAACAGCCGTCATGCACTGAATGTCTTTCGTTGAGCCGCTGTCCGAGAACTGCTTTTTTCGCAAAACATTCCCGTGTCTTGCCTTGGATCCCACAATAATAAATTCGCAGAGTCGGGGTTTGAAGGTCAGACCGGGAACACACGGCCACGCCTGGACGTGAGCGTCTCCTCCGAAAACAACCCTTTCTTGTCAGACAGCCTCTGACTGAGCCGCTCCGTAGGACAACGAGACATTACGATTGCCTTTTCCGAACAGTGAGACGGGCCGATGAATTGAAGCAATCTCTCGATCAAGAACTTCATGGTAGTAAGCGAGTCGTCGGTCGGCATTGTCCAAAGCCCCTCCGAATGAACGCTCTTCGTCAAGGTACACTAATGGCACGGGGTATTCGACGACCTTCCAATGGAGCGCGGCCGCTTGGACCCACATTTGAAGCGGCATGGCATAGCCGAGTTCCGTAATGCGTAGTGAGGACAAGGCATCAACGCGATAGGCTTTAAAACCACAAAATGAATCCGTCAGGCCTAGTTCAAATCGACCATTCAACCAGTCCGTGATCTGCCGATTGATCTGACGACGATTGGCAGGCGGAACACTTTCTCCCGGAAATCGTTTCAAGTAGCGGCTGCCCGAGACAATATCCGCAGGCTGATCGTCCCGATCAAAAACGGCTGCAGACAATTCCGGAATGAGTCTCGGCTCGTGTTGCCCATCACAGTCGATGGTCACGAGAACGTCGTACTGTCCGGACAAAGCATATTCAAAGGCAGACCGCAACGCCGCCCCGTAACCCTGATTTTGTTCGTGACGAAGAACATAGATCCCCGACTCCTGCCGAATAATTTCTTGAGTGGGCTCGGTCGAGCCATCGTCAATCACCAGGATCTCGCGCGTATACTTGCGAACTTCGGAAAGGACTTCCGTCAAATGACGCTCCTCGTTGTAAACCGGGAGAGCTGTCAAAACGCGAGGAAACATGGATCCACTTCCTAGAGCAAATGCATCGGACTTGTGAACCGCATCCTTGCGACGGCGAAACATATCTTAGACCTCCGCAGCTTCAAGTCAACGCGAAGAGCACTGATCAACAGACCCCCTCGGCAAACACCGCTCGAGAAACCGAGTCGAATTGGCTGGATTTAGCGATCGTGACATTTCGTTCGTGGTAGTTTAGATCCTCGCATGGACCCGTGTGGGGATGTTGTGGATGTCTGGTGACCCAATCTGCCGTGTTCCAATCCACGAACCGTCATTGTGAGACACTCGGACCCGTGCAGAGGCGGCAAATTCACGACCCGAACGCGCACGAAGCCGTCATCAAATGTCACGTCAGGCGACAATGCGTGGACCTGAAATTTGAATTTGCGATTTCGCGTCCGTCATTTTCGATCTCGGCACCAGACGCAGAGGGATGCCCTTCGGTCTGGAGATCTCACGGGCTCCGACTTTAACGCCTCGCATCCATGTTTCCGGCGGGGAATGGCCTTCCGCATCGGTATTGCTCGACATACCAGTCCACGGTTCTTGCAAGTCCTTCCTTGGCAGACACTTGGACAGCATATCCCAAGTCGCGGACGGCGGCAGAAATGTCCGCCCACGAATGCTGCACATCGCCCACCCGTGAAGGCTCAAATTTTGGATCGAACGGGAGATCCAGTCTTTCGCAAATCATCTGTAGCAGGTCGAGCAAGTTGAGTGATTCACCGCAGGCACAATTATAGACATGCCCGCTAACCCCCCCAGTCGTGGATGCCAGCAGGTTGGCATGGACCACATTGTCGATATACGTAAAATCTCGTGACTGGCTGCCGTCTCCGTAAATTGTGGGCTGATCACCGGCCAGTAACGCGGCGACAAATCGTGGAATCACGGCCGAATAGGGGCTGTTCGGGTCCTGTCTCGGTCCAAACACATTAAAGTAGCGTAATCGAACTGTCTCGAGACCATAGGTCGAAGCGAACGCCTCGCAGTACAGTTCAGCCGCGAGTTTGGCGGCGGCATACGGCGACAAGACTTGGGTCAGTTGCGCTTCGTGCTTCGGCATCGTCTTTTGGTTTCCATAGGCACTGCTCGAGCCCGCATAAACCACCCGACGGACTCCCTGCCTGCGACACGCATCGAGCAACTGAATTGTCCCAGTCACGCAGGCGGCATGAGTCTCCAGGGGATGTTCCACACTCCGAGGAACGGAGGCCAGCGCGGCCTGATGAAAGACCACATCAATCCCTTGGACCGCTTTGGAAACTGCCGACAGATCGGACAGATCCGCTTGTAGGAATTCAAACCGCCCGGCAATGTGAGCCAGATTCGCCCTATTTCCTGTGGACAGATTGTCCAACACACGGACGCAGTGGCCGTCTAGGACGAGACGTGTGGCAAGATGAGAGCCAATGAATCCCGCGCCGCCGGTAACCAAATATGTTGTCACGTCAAAAATTCCACGAGGATCGAATCGCCTTGAAATTCCGCTGATAGATTGCGGTCGTGCGTCTCCGCAACTGTGAAACTATAGCAGCGAATGGCCGGTGAGTCTCCCTGCCGGCCGATGACACGCAACACACGAGGCCAACAACGGCGATGAATAGGGCTCTCCCCTCGCATTGTCTGATCGGATGTCGGCTGAAGACGAGATTCTGGGCAAACGGCTATCCAGCGAACTCCCGTGGCCCGAGCGTTGGGAGGGAATTCTGTCCGTCTCAATCTGTTGCCGGCGAGGACGTCAGGTGTCGACCATAGTACTTCTGTAGGCGTTCGCCGGTCTTCGCAATTTCCGCTTCGACGTCCTGCTGGAACAGGCAACCGGAGGCCACCAAGCACAGCGCAAGATCCTGCAGAGTTGCCCGAGTCAGTGTCCGAGCAAAGAGGAGCATCAATCGACGTTCGACGAGGTCGTCCAGAGTCTGAACCCATTCGTGTTTAATAATCCAGCGAACGGTGCGTTGCATAAATTCTGAATCCGCGACGGGCACGGCCGCTTCATGGCAAACGGACGCCAGTATCTCTTTTGCGCGCATGCCATACAGCGGCCATAAGGCGTTGACTTCCTCAATCGATGTCCCGAAATCGGCGGCCCAGATTTTCCGGAGGGATAGACCGTCGGAAGGCGTTTTCGGAAAATCCTCGGCTCCAATAATCATGCGATCTTGTGTCGAGACTGTCCGAGGGATGCCGATCTGTCGCATGACTTTGTCGGCAATTTGTTCTGAGACCGCACGAAACGTGGTCAACTTACCACCCACGAGCGTTAGCACGGGAACGCCCTGAAGAGACTGTTCCACTAGAGAATGTTCGCGTGAGACGGCGGCGTTGGTGGTCTCCGCCGTTCGGGGAAGTGGTCGGACTCCGCTATAGTGCGATTCAATATCGCTGGGAAGGAGCGATAATCCCAAAACTCCGTTGACCATTCCTCGCAGATAATCGAGTTCCTCCTGGCTGGCGATCGCCTCTTCAGGGGCTCCGGACCACGGCTCGTCGGTGGTGCCGACGAGAACGGCGTCTCCGAACGGCAAAATAAAGGCCAGACGACGATCACCGGTTTCGGCATACACACCGCCTGAGCCAATCGCCCGCCTCAGATCCGCATTCCGTGTCACAAAGTGGCTCCCCTTGGTCCCGGCAAACAGAGGCGTCGTTGCCGCATCGATTGTTCGGAGTGTGAGGTCACCCCAAGCACCACTGAGATTGACAATCATCGATGGCTGGAACGTCCAATCGATTCGAGCCGAGGGCTCCTTGTTTTCGGCAGATTCCTGCGGAGCGACCTCCAAATTCTTCGAGCCAATCGTGACCGATCCTTGATGCCACTCGAACGTGGCATGCGGAATCACTCGAAACAGCGACTCGCGTTGCCGTGCTTCGCGCGCGGCTTCGGCCAGTAGCGCGAAGACGCAGCGTTCTGGATAAAGCATCTGAGCGTCTCGGTATTCGCAGAGCCAACGGTATTTGGAAGCGGCGACACGCGGCAGGGCAGAATCTTCGGATCGCTTTCCCCCCAAATTCGGCGGCCTCATCGGATCTTTGCCAGCGGCCTCTACGGCGATCCTTTTCCGAGCGATTTCTGGGGGGGGGACCGCAACTCCCCGACTCCGTGGCAAGCCGTCCCCCCATGAGAAAATGTCGTAGACCCACAGTCCGCAGCGTACCGGCCAATAACCGCGTGGGGCGGAGGAGCGTCGAGGCTTGAGGAGCCACCGCCCCACCGGCGTCCGCGCCATCTGAAAGAAGCCCAACGCCGAACGCATCAATCCTGACCAACGATGACTCACGGGAATAAACAGCCGTAGCGGACGCACCAAGTGCGGTGCCGATTTCAGTAACCGTCCGCGTTCGATCAACGATTCGCGAACCAAACCTAAATCACCGTACTCCAAATATCTCAATCCCCCATGAATCAGCCGCGATGACTTCGAGGTGGCTCCGACAGCAATATCGTGGATCTCGACGAGCACCACCGGCACGCCGTTCAAAGCCAATTCACGGGCAAGCGCCGCACCGTGAATCCCTCCACCAAGAATCATCACAGGCGGTATTGAGACCGTTGCAATTACGGATCGCATGACGAAACTCGCCTTCCCCAGCGTCTCCAGACGTGGTCAACAACATCAAAAAAAGAGCGAACTTAGCGTCACCTGCCGCGATTTGAAAGATTCTCATACTCCGTCATGACTCATTGAAAATGAGTGCTGCCAGCCGATGACGCGGAGGCCGATCGTGGTCTTCCATGGATTCGAATCCTCTCAGCCGCGTTGGGCGGCATCGCCGGAACTCCCGGAATCACGAATCGCGGAGTCAAGCAGCGACGGCGTGGGCGAGTCAACATAAGTTCCAGGCTTGATCTGCGGTCCGGTCCGGTGTTGATCCAAAATGGACTGAATCAGAGATCCCTCAATCGTTTCTTTCTCAAGCAACTCACGAGTCAAATGTTCCATGGCCGGTCGCTGTGTTGCGAGGACAGCGCGGGCCGTGTCATAAGCCGAGTCGATGATGCGGCGGACTTCGAGATCGATCTCGCGAATGGTCTCTTCACTATGGCTGTAATTCGCGGCACCCACCGATCCCATGAGGAACGCACTTTTCCGCGATTCGCTGTAGTGCACACGCCCCAACTTCGGGCTCATTCCGAATTCGGTGACCATCCGACGAGCCATATCGGTGGCTCGTTGCAGATCATTGGCCGCTCCCGTTGAGCATTCATTATAGATCAGGTCTTCCGCCGCGATGCCTCCGAGCAGGCTGCAGATACGGTTGAACAATTCCGTTTGCGTGGAAAGTTGTCGATCCTCTTCCGGCCGATGCATGGTATATCCCAACGCACTGAGGCCGCGTGGAATGATGGAGACTTTGTGGACGGGGTCCAGATGCGGCAGGGAGCAACCCACTAACGCATGTCCGATTTCGTGCCACGCCACGCGTTGTTTCACGTCTTCGGGGATGACTCTCGCGGTCTTTTCGAGTCCCGCCACGACGCGTTCGAAGCCCTCCTCAAACTCCGTATTCGTCACCGCTGTTTTGTTTTTTCGAGCCGCAAGCAAGGCGGCCTCATTCACCAGATTGGCTAGGTCAGCGCCAACAAAACCGGCCGTAAACTTTGACAGATACTTCAGATTGACGCTGTCGTCTGTCTTGATTTTGGCGGCGTGAACCTTGAGGATCTCCTCGCGCCCTTTGATGTCCGGGCGATCGACCAAAATATTTCTGTCAAACCGACCTGGCCTGAGTAACGCGGGATCAAGCGTTTCCGGGCGGTTGGTCGCGGCAAGGACAATCACACTTTGATCGGAACTGAAACCATCCATCTCCACCAGCAACGCATTCAGCGTCTGGTCTCGTTCTTCACCGCCACCTGATGCGCCTTGACTACGCACTTTGCCGATCGCATCCAGTTCATCAATGAAAATGATCGCTGGGGATCGTTGGCCCGCCTGTTGAAACATATCACGAACCCGCGCCGCTCCGACGCCGACGAAGAGTTCCACAAAATCAGAACCAGACAACCCATAAAATGGAACACCAGCTTCACCCGCCACCGCCTTAGCGAGCAGTGTCTTGCCCGTTCCCGGCGGACCTACCAGTAACACTCCCCGTGGAATGCGCCCCCCCAAGGCTTGGTATTTTCCAGGAGTGCGCAAAAATTCTACGATCTCTCTCAATTCCTCTACCGCCTCATCGATACCGGCCACATCACGAAACGTGATCCCCAACTCTTCTTGCGCGTACAGCTTGCCTCGACTTCGTCCAAACGCAATGGCCGAACCGGGGCCTCCCAAACGCCGGAGGGCCAGATACATCAGCCCCAGACACAGCAGCGTAAAAACAGACAGGACAAGAAAATCACCCCACCGTGATGCGGCATCTTCGTAACTCCATTTGATCTGCTGACTGTCCAACAGATCGGTCAGCTTTGACTCGTTTTGACCCTGCATACCGACAATCGAAATGGTAAATAGCTTGGTCGCCCCAAGTGTCTTGGCCACGTCTTTGGGACGATCCTGAAAAGTCAGCGAACGGAGCCCAATCTTCAATTCGTGCACATTGGCTGGACCCAGTAATCCTGCAACGACGCGTGATTTGAATTCGCTGAATGTCATCTTTTCGGCACGCCCGTTGTTGGCAATACCGAAAATAATGGCACTCATCACCAGCAGGATCAGGACGCTCCAAAAAATATTGCTGGACTGGCTGCGTTCCGGCTTCTTGGCGCCACCCTTCGGAGGGGGCGTCTGGGACCGATCCTTTTCGGAATCCTTTGAATCGGAATCGGCCATCGGTAAAATCAGGAACTCAGAACCATTTGGTTGACAGGCCGCCAGGTCCATCACCGGCGAGCTCTCCTGAGAAACAAGGGGTATTTTGCTTTTCATAAGATCAACTCTAGGAGGCCGGCTGCTGGCGGTCAACCACGTCTCAAGCCATGCCGAGCCTTCCAATGACCTGCGGATTTGAATTGCGATTGCTGGTTCGCTAGCCTTCATCGGGCACGCCTTCCGAGTCGTCTTCAAAATCGCCGTTTTCCCTTAGCAAGAGCGACACAGACTTGGGACCGCGTCTGGACTCGTTGCCCCGATGTATCGTCAGCGTTGCAGCGTGAGTCTTACAAGTCTCGGCCCTGATTTTCGCCGTTCGCAGTCGGCCCTGTCCACACATCGTGGGCAGACGCAAACACAATTTCCGGTTTTAATTCACCGCATGAACACAAACCGATATTTAATGGTGATTCTTGGGGTGGCACTCTCGTTGACGGTCCTCTTTTGGGGTCCGCTCTGGTGTGGTTACGGCTTTGTCGGTGGCGACGTCTATTCCTATTTTTTTCCACAGAAGGCGTACTTGGCCGACTGCCTGCGGGCAGGTGAGTTTCCGTTGTGGAACAATTTGACCGGATTCGGCTATCCCACATTGGGAGAAAGCCAAACGGGTGTTGCGTACCCGCCCCATTTGATGGCCTACTCACTCTTTCCGTTAAATACAGCCTACAACTTCGAACATTTGCTGCATTACGTACTCTGCTTCACGGCGACGGCTCTGTTCGCGCGAAGAATCGGACTGGCAACGAGCGGATCCGTGTTCATGGCCCTCGTATTCACCTATGGCTGGTTTCCTCCACGCGCCTGTCTGGAATGGGCCATCATCACGGGAGCGTGGTTGCCGCTGGCGTTGTGGTGTGTCGAATCGTTTGTGCAGACCCGCGCCTGGCGGTATTCCATTGGACTGAGTCTGACATTGGGCCTGCAATTGTTGGCGGGGCATTTTCACGTGGCGTTTATGACACAGATGCTTGTCGTCGTTTATGGCGCGTTTCGAGTCCTCGGGAGGCACGCGTCGGCACGCACGGAATTCCCTGTCACGGGCCCGTTCGAGAATGACGTTCGCCGGAGGAACTCCGGCACAGCGGGTGAGGCCCTCGTTCCGGTGAGTTGCCCGACAAAAACAGGGCTGCGCGTTGACGCACCGCTGGCCGTGTCACTGGGGCTCTCCCTCGTTGTGGGGTTTCTCTTGGCATCGATTCAGTTGCTACCGGCCTGGGAACTGAAGACGCGAAGTTCGCGTGCCACTGTTGGTGCGGAGCATGATCCCGCATACGGACATCTTCCCCCCTTGTATCTGTCGCAGCTGATAGCTCCTTGGTTATGGTACAGCCCGCTGGCCATTGATGGCGAGGACACCATTCGAACGATTTCCGAGTTCGCCGCCCCTTGGCATTGGTTCGGTCCATCTCACGACTTGGAGCAGGTTTTACAAAGCGTCACCGTGGGAAGTGTCGAACATGGCACCAACAAAATTGAAGCACATTTGTACTGCGGCCTCGTGCCGTTGGGACTCGCTGTCTGCTGGTTAGTCGGCGTCTTCTCGGGAACGAGCGCGTCTCGGCCGAAGGATCTCCCACGGCGAAACAAGGAAAACAGGACGTCCCCAGGAGTCAATCGTTTATCGAGACAGAGCGCGGCTACAGCATCGAGCGTGGCGACTTATCGTCTGACGTTATTTTGGTTGATCGCAGGAACGATGGCGGTTGTTTACGCCACGGGCTGGTTGATTCCGCTCGGGCGGTCCTTGCCAGGTTTCAATTTTTTCAGAGGCCCTGGCCGTTATGGCCTGATCACAACATTGGCGATTTCCGTCTTTGCCGGTCACGGCCTGGAGATGCTCGTCAATCGCTGCCGCGGGCCGAGTCGCCGTCTGATCATCGCCCTCGTTTTCACCTCGACGTTCGGAGACTTATGGCTCGTCAGCCGGATGGTGACGAATGTTGTCATGGTCGCTCAACCACCGATTTCGTTTCGTGACAACAGTCCTGTGCGACGTCTGCTGCTGGCCGAGTCCAGCGTCCCTCGGTTGTACATTCCTGGACGAAACGTAGGCAATTTGCTGGGCGTTTCCTGCCTGCCGGTGTATCTGGGCATCGCCCCTTCCGAGTATGGCGACCCTTGGTTCGCGGGTCAGGGAATGCCGAGACCGTTACACCCAGGTCAGCCGATTCGGGGAGACGTTGAGTTTCTAAAAGTCCTGATCCAATCAGGGGTCACTCACCTACTGACATTCGATCCGCTGGATCCGATCTCGTGGAGATCCACACCAATCTGGAGTGGCATCGATCCGCTCTTGAATCGCGCTTGGGGGCGTCAGGAGCCACTCTATCTTTATCGAATTGAGACAGAAGAACGGCCCACGCGGGTTGGCTTCGCGGACAATCGAACTCCTGCCAAAATCTCGATTTCCGTTGAAGAATCCAATCGAATCGTGCTTGAATCGAGTAGCTCTGAAGGGGGTGAATTGGTCCTGAAAGATTTGGCCTATCCCGGTTGGCGGGTGCAACTGGATGGAAAAACTGTGGAACCACTGTCGTCATCTGGCGATCCGTTTCGGCATGTGGCTGTTCCTCCCGGCGTGCACCAGGTGACGTGGCGATTCCGCCCGAAGAGCGTAACGGTTGGGGCACTACTGAGCCTGATCACCGTGATCTTGCTGGCCACGCTGGGACACCTGCGTTTCTGGCATCTCGATCTCTTGAATCGCCTGCTGGCGAAGCGATCGGCCGCCGGATCTCCCTAAAACAGCTTGATCCATCGAGATCACCAAAAAAGAGTTTTTGCTTACTCCCTGCCGTTCGGGCTATGCTCTGTTGTAAACTGGATTTGGAACTGAAGGGCCAACAATGTCGGAAAACTCGCTGCGAATGTTGATGACCCTCCGCGACGATTCGGAACGTGTGGCAGAGATTTGCGCCGATCTGACGGATTTTCTGTCACAACAAACGGGGGTCAAGCTGACCGTTGTCGGGACTCCGGATCAACTGAAGTTGGGACGCCGTCAGATGGACTTGATTCTTGTGCTTGGTGGTGACGGCACCATCCTGCGCACGTGCCGCCAACTGGGCGCAAAACAACTGCCGATCCTTGGAATCAACCTAGGTCGGCTTGGTTTTTTGGCGGATCTCTCACCCACTGAATTTCGGCAGCGGTTTGGAGAGATTCAATCGCGGCGGTTGGCCGTCAGCCAGCATCTGATGTTCTCCTGCCGTCTGACCCGCGCCGATGGCTCACACGAAACTCATCTGGGCCTGAATGAAGTGACGATTCACTCGGGAGCCGCCCTGCGGATGTTGCGCATCGATCTTTCGATTAATGGCGAATCCGTGACCACTTATGGCTGTGATGGTTTGATCATCAGTACGCCGATCGGTTCGACAGCGCATAGCCTTGCTGCGGGAGGCCCCCTCGTGAGGCAAGACCTTCAAGCCTTCGTCATCACTCCCATCAGCCCGCACACCCTCACCAACCGTCCGCTGGTTGATCGAGCCGATGGGGTCTATGCGATGACCGTTCCCGATTGCCCTGAAGGAACGACATTAGTCATTGATGGCCAGATCAAACGTCCCTTGTCGGCCGGTGATCGGGTCGAAGTGAAGCAAGCAACCGTGAATTTCCAACTGGCCCGTCTACGAGATCACAGTTATTATGGGACTCTGCACCATAAACTCGGCTGGGGCGGCCTGCCCAATGGTAGCCGCTAGGGAGTGCCTGCGGGGCACTTTTTTAACTCAAAAACCGTCTTTTTACTTCTGCGACCGTCATTGGCCGTCCTTGTTGGGGACGTTGCTCGGTTGTTCCGCCGTGGTCATTCCTCGGTAATGACCACGCATTCCCGTTCAGGCCGTCGCGAGGCTGTCTCTCTGTGAGAGACGATTTGTGGGACCGACTAACAATCGTCCGATAAGGATCCAAAGCGTCTGACCAATTCGATGAGCGACTTCACGCCGAAGCCTGTAGCGCCGCCCTCGCGATGCGGCTTATTTGAGGAGGCAAAGGCCGGACCCGCGATATCGAGATGAACCCAGGGCGTGTCTGCCACAAATCGTTTCAAAAAGCGGGCCGCGGTGATGGCACCGCCCCAACGTCCGCCGGTATTCTTGATATCGGCAACGTCCCCCTTGATCAGTTCATCAAACATATCCCACATCGGAAGTTGCCACAGGTCCTCACCCACTGTGCTGGCGGCGGCCATGACACTGTCGCACCAGGATTGGTCATTGGAAAAGGCTCCCGCGACATCTTCGCCCAAGGCGACAACACAAGCACCGGTCAACGTCGCCAGATCGATGATCTTGTCGGCTCCCGCATCGACGGCATAGCTCAGCACGTCGGCCAGAACGAGTCTGCCTTCGGCGTCGGTATTCAAGACCTCGATTGTGACACCATTACGAGCGGTCAGAATATCGCCCAATTTGAAGGCGGCCCCGCCGGTCATGTTTTCCACCAACCCCATGTAGCCAATGACATTGACAGGCAATTTCAATCGTGCCACGGCCGAGAGTGCGCCCAAGACGGTCGCCGCACCGGCCATGTCACATTTCATGGTCACCATGCCCTCGCTGGGCTTGAGCGACAGTCCGCCGCTATCGAACGTGACACCCTTTCCAACGAGAGCCAGACGCGGAGCATTCGGACCGCCGCCATGGTGCTCGACGATCACCATTCGCGGCGGTTGCGGGCTGCCTTGTGAAACGGCGAGCAGCGATTCCATCCGTTCCTGCTTCAGCCGGTTTAGGTCGAAAACTTCGCAACGCAGGCCACACTCGGCAGCAACGGCTTCCGCCCGGATCGCGAAGCCGACAGGAGTAATTTCTTGCGGAGGACGATTGACAAGATCTCGTGTTAGGTTGATTGCCTGACCCACGATAAGACCGCGTTGAATCGCATCCCCTAAACCTGGAGAACCACCGTCTGCCGAAATGATCTCCACCGAAGCGAAGGGATAACGGTTTCTTTCCGTGCGAAATAGATCCTGTCCCAGAGAGCCAACCTGAATCGCCACCGCCGTTGCACAAGCAAATTTTGAGGGCGAGATCACGCCCACGGAAGAGCTCGGCACGACGAACGCCACTCGCGTCGCGGGTTTGTCGGAAATGGCTCGTGCTGCTGTGACCAACGCTTTGTCGAGTCGACCGGCCGTCAACTCCTCCGCCTTCCCCAAACCGACGAACAACAGTCGCCTCGCAGCGATACCGGTGACACCCCGCAGTGGAATGATCGATGCCAATTTTCCGGTCAGATCGTTCGACGCCTTCAGTCGCATCACCAGACCGCCCAGTGCGTGATCCAATTTTTCAAGCGCTCCCGTAATCTCAACGGGCTCGGTCACAGAAACCACCAGCCAGTCCGCTTCGGTCTGCGTCACAGAAATGTTACCACCACGAATATCCATAGTCTTCTCACTTTATCTACTTCTATGATCAGGGTTTGCATGACTATTCAACTGAATACCACCACAACGCACAAGGTTCGCCGACTTGCAGGCGACCGCCACAGACATTTATTATTTCTCTCGGTCGATTGATCCCGCCACGTTTAGCCCGAGGAATCGCGTCCAAATGCCGAGCATCACCTTTGTCAACGAAAAGAAGACCGTCGAAGTTCCTGTGGGAGCCAATCTCCGTACGGAGGCCATGAAGGCAGGCGTGCAGCTCTACCCCTTCCCTCACAACTACGTGAACTGCATGGGTTTCGGAGCCTGCACAAGTTGTCGCGTGATTGTGAAGAAGGGGCTGGACAAGTGCACCAGCCAGAGCTTGTACGAGAAGGTCACCATGTTTACGAATCCGCTCACCTTCTTCGCTCGCCTCGGCAACGAAGCCAATCTGCGATTGGCTTGTCAGATGCGAGTGAACGGTGACATTGAGGTCCAGACAAAACCCTCCGTGAACTGGCATGGTGAAAATTTCTGGAGCTGACAGAAGGCTAGGGATCAAGATCCTTGCAGCGGAAGAGTATCGAATACACCGAGGCCCACGGTGTGTCAGGGACGCTACCTCGACACCGAGTGAGACCCTCGCTGGAGTCCCTCGTGTTTGTTCAACTCCGTAGTGATCGAGGGATTGTTCCTCGGCGTTGATGATTCACGAAGGACGCACTCGCCGCTTCGTCTAAGAGATTTGCAGGAGATCGAACGCAATGAAAACAGATCCTCCCCCGCTTTAGCTCTGGATAATTCCGCGTGACATGATGAGAATGCGCAGCACATTGTTCCGCCAGCGGGCCTCAGAGACGCGTCAACTGCCGCCTCGCAGTTCGAACCATTGAATATTTTTCTGCCGACAGGTGGCGGTCGGTCAACTGCCGCAGCGGAATGATGCGCGGCCCTCTGTTCAGAGTACGGTCGCCAGCCATCTGGATTGATGATTCGATCACGTTATTTTTTACGGGCGGTGAACACAGCAATCAATCCCATGGTATCAAACGAGACACTGAGCGCGTGCGACTGGAAACTGGGCCTCGTCGAGACACTCTCTGCGAACGCAGACTGACGAACAATTGTTAAATCTTCGAACCGACCCTTGAGGTGAACCGTGAGTGGATCCAACGCGTTGCCGACATCCTTGGCAAAATCCCAAATTCGACTGGGTACCAGCGCGAATAAAGACCTAGCCGTCAATAAGCTTTTCAAGGCGATGATCGACATCAATGCCTCGGACTTGCATTTGCAGGTTAATAAGCCAGCAATTCTGCGTGTGAAAGGAGCGCTCAGGCCACTCGACATGCCTCCCATCACAGAGGAGCAGATGACAGAATTGTGCATGCCCATGATGGATGAACGCAATCAGGAAATTTTTTTTACCACGGGCGGTGCGGACTACGCGCATGTCGTCGAGCATAAGGGTGAAAGTTGGCGTTTCCGCGTCAACTTATTCATCCAAACAGGCAAGATGGGCATGGTCTCACGCAAGGTCGAACGTTCCATCCCGAACTTTTCGGGGCTGTATCTTCCACCGATTATGGAAGATTTGTGCCGCTACGACCAAGGCATGGTCCTGTTGGCGGGTGTTACGGGATCTGGCAAGTCAACGACCATTGCATCCATGCTAGACTGGATTAACCATAACTTCGCCAAGCATATTCTGACGATTGAAGATCCGGTCGAGTTTGTCTACCAAGCCGACAAGAGTCTGTTAAATCAGCGAGAAATCGGTTGCGATGTGAACGACTTCCATACCGCAATGAAACATGCAGTACGCCAAGACCCAGACATCATCCTCGTCGGAGAACTTCGCGACAAGGACACCTTTGAAACCGCGATGCATGCTGCGGAAACCGGGCACTTAGTCTACGGAACGATTCATGCCTCGTCAGCACCGTCGACGATCGGTCGAATTCTGGATCTGTTTCCACAGAGCATGCACAGTGCCCTTCGTTCGTCGATGGGCTTCAACATGAAAGCCATCGTTGCACAAAAGTTGCTGCCGACCATTCGGGACAATCCGAAGCGGGTTCCCATCTGCGAAATCATGCTTTTCAACGGGACCATTCGGAAATTGATTCTGGAAGAGATGGATGAGAAACTTCCCGCCGCCATGCGTATCGGCAAGGCGGATGGCATGCAGCAGTTCAACGACAGCCTGTTCGACTTCATCACCCGCGAGTTTGTCAGTCGCGCGGAGGCCTTTGAAATCAGTCCGAATGTCGAGGAACTCAAGATGATGCTCAAGGGAATCAATGTCAAATCGGCGGGTATCCTGTAACCCCCCCCCCGACGACGGTAGGGGACTGACCGCCCACAACCG
>Ga0315284_10001286_pt1 | contig 35723 bp, 32 predicted proteins | sample YL17G09_16_MG_FD_203696 | JGI IMG/M metagenome (GOLD analysis project Ga0315284, IMG submission 203696) | Sediment microbial communities from Yellowstone Lake, YNP, Wyoming, USA - YL17G09_16 | ecosystem: Environmental > Aquatic > Freshwater > Lake > Sediment | place: USA: Wyoming | collected...
CAAACCTAAATAATTCCTCTACTTTGTTACACAAATCCTTAAACTTTCCAAGAGGGATGGTCGGATCAGGAGCAACAGTAGCAACAGTAGCAACAGTAGCAACAGTAGCAACAGTAGCAACAGTAGAACCACGAGGAGTAGGTGGGAGGGGATTAATAACAATTATATCTGGGGGGGGAATATAAACAAATGCAATTTCTACAATTTTAGGAGGACCAGTAGCAACAGGATTAAGAGTAGGATGAAAAGGATTAGGAGGAAAAGGAGGATTAAACTCAAACCCTTGGGCATTAATTATAGTTTTTGTTGTTGTTGTTGTTATTCCTTTTTTTGTTGTTTTTTCTGTTGGTTCTAACTGCTCGGTAATTGGTGATAATAATTTATAAATAAATTTACGTAATATATATATTGGTTGTAATTCGTTAAAACTTTCTATTGTTATTGTTTCTGTGTCGTCTTCTTCAATTCTGAGTATATTATTTAAAAAATCTTTAATAGATGTATCTTTAATTCTTTTATACATTTCAAGATAATTTTCCTCCAGTGTCTTTTTAACATCCAGTTTCTGATCACCAAACACAAACCCAAACATACATCCCAATGTCTCTCGTAAATATTTTTTTATTGACAATTTGTCTACCTTCTTCGTAATGTCCATTAATGTTTGGTCATTAGCTAATATTTTTATTAATTGGTAAATAATTATTTTATCAGCAGGTATTGTAGCAACAGGAGATATTGTTACATCAGTAGTTGTTGTTACATCAGGAGATGTAAGTTGTTTCATTACATTTATTATAATTTGTGTAGTTTTAAGTTTAATCATAAATTGTATAAGTGTGCTTTCATAAGCTAGTAAAGCATTTAATTCGGGATTTGATATATTTGCGAAATCATAAACAAGATTTAAAAATTCGTCTGTTCCAATCAATTTTGTTAATATTTTTGTTAATTTTTTAGATTTTTTAACCACCGTGTCTGTTACAATCAATTTTTTAATGTTTGTTAACTTAGCTAAAATTCTTAAATATGTTTGTAATATGTTCACGTTACCAAGGCTTATCACTGGGTCCGCTTCTATTATTATGCCTGTGTCGGCTTCATACACGTCTATTATGTTTATTATGTCTGTGTCGGCTGCAAGGTGAGTTTTTTGTTTTTTGGTAGTTTCTTCGTCGTCCTCGTCTTCGTCTTCGTCCTCGTCTTGAGACTGAGGCCCAACCGCACTAGCTTCTAGTCCAGTATCTTGAGACTGAGGCCCAACCAACATAGCTTGTTCTCCAGTATCGTTTGGATCTACTTCTATGTTTTCTATTTTTCTTTTAGAACTAACAATTTGTGGTTTGTTTTTGTTAAACATATATTTATATAATAATAATATTATTTTTATATTACTAAATCGTTAAATAATATTATTTATTTTTTTCTCGAACCTTTATTTTTATTGTTATGTTTCTTAAATGTTTTACTATTACTTTTACTTTTACTCTTTCCCGATTTTACATTCATTATTTTAAATGTCGTCCACTCTTGTTGTGGTCTATCGTGTAAATAGGGGCGTAAATAATCCCATACTCTATTTTCCGTGCAAAATTTATTCGAATCAAATGGAATACCACACGAACTACCCCAGCGTAATGAAAATGACATATTCTTTGCCATTGTTGAATCCACCACATTACCATCTAATGCTCCTCGTGGTTGAAATGGCTTGGGTCTTGATTGGTCTGACATATATTCACGGGCATCTAATTCATAATGAGAACAACACGTTCTTGAACACGGATTTTCTTTATTTAAATAAACATCATAATGATCTGCGATAATTTTTTGTGCAATATCAATATTTAATTTTCCCTTATGTTCATCCATTAAGTCGGCTAAACGGACTTTACGGGCTCCTTGATGCCTTCTTATATCATCAATTCCTGTATTTACACATTCAAAATTACGTATTCGCGCGTCATATGGAGCATTAAATCCTATAAAATGGCCATTTTTAGTGCGTTCCGTTTTATGAAAACGCAACCCTAATTCAATTCTCATTATTTCATTTTTGTTAGTATCTCCAAACAACCAAGAGTTAGCATAGTCGCCAGAATTTCCATCCAATAACATTTTCTCATAGTCATCTAAGGTTCGACCATATTGCATTGCATTACGAATACGACATGATATTGGAATATCGTCTTTATAAGCAATAAACCCTCCGATTGTTGTTTCGGTTCCTATTATTCCAGCCGAAGTTACAAAAAAATCGGTTCCAGACCAAATCCACCCTGGAAATCCCATCATTAATATACGATTTCCTTTTATAGGATTTAAATCGACCACGTATTTCGCTAATTGACCATCTGCAAAATTGGAAAAATTGTTATGAGCACATACTATTTTACCATCTGCCGTCCAGTCTCCGACTGCTATGAAAGCGCTGCATCGTTCTTGTGCACCACCGCCTTCTCTCGATGCACCTGCATTTGCCACGGCAGTCCCCCTTACAGCGATTGATTCCTGTTCCGGCATATTTGCCCACCAACTTTCAGTTAAAGTAAAATAATTATTCCATGCAACTACTTCATCAATATTCATATTTGCTCCTTCAGCAAAACCTACCATTTCCTCAAAAAACTCTGGAAATTTCTCTTGTATTTTTGGAGTAAAATATTTCCTCGCTGCTTCGATAAAAAAATCCCATTTTACACCATAATCTGTGTAAATAATAAAATCTAATATACGTCTAACTTCTTTCATATCATTTTTTATTAATTTTCCATATGCATAACCTCGTTCTTTAGGAGACCCTTTTATTGAAACATATACCCATCCATTTAAATCATAACGTATACCATTTTTTACTTTGATTGATTCAGTCATATATTCTTATTATATTATTTTTGATTAAATCCAAAGAATAAAGGTTGATCATCTCCTTTTGGATAAGAAGCGGACTCTTCCAAAAATCCACTGCCTGAATAAATCATATTTCCACTTATTTTGTTATTTTTTTTTTGACCGGCTTCAATGCCTTTACTAATGCTAACATTGTTGCTAAATATTTCTTTTAATGGATTCGCAAAAATCATATTCATTGAAAATAAAATCAATAAAAATAATAATAAAACTAAAATTGGTTGTATTGTGCTCATATTTTATATATAATGTATATAAAATATTACCGTTAAGTATTTAATTATTTATTACATTTACATTTTCCATCACAATAACCTTCTTTATCATTTTTCTTTTGATATACCATAACACTTCCCATTATTGTGAATAACATAATAAATGGTAACAAAACTAAGAACCAAGCAATATTAGAATGACCATCTTTACACATTAAATTTAATACCCAAGTCCAAAATAGAATATAAAGCACCTTAAAAATAAATACTGCGAAACAACTTGGCACCCGACAAGAAAATATGCCTAAATTATATCTTTTATTATTTCCAATATTTTGAACGGCCGACATAGCAATTGCTAAAACGGAAATTAAAAAATATATATATGAAGGTGTACATAATTCACTTAATTTACTTGGAAAAGCCATTTTATGTATTATATTTAGAAAAAAAATAATTATATAACCATTATTTAAAAAAATCTACCTTTATTCAACGCGCCGGTTAATTGATCTTTATACGGAAGATGATTTACAGGAGGGTTATGCCCGTTAAATGTATTATATGCTGAGTTTATACTATAGTTAAAATTTCTTCCTAAATTTAATAAATCTGTTGGAATAAACCCTCCCCCGCGTTTATTTGTTGTTGTTGTTTTATTTCTTTTATGTTTTCCACCAACCATACTACTTAACGTTTTGTAACCAGAGTTGGACATCAACATTTGCTGTTGAGGATCATTTGTTATACTACTAGCATAACTAGCTAAATAATTTCTATCCCCTCCAATACCATTTTCTCCTGGCAATCCTTTTACCGAAGTATTCCAAGGTGAACCTAATATTGGTCCAGGAATAGGTGCAGGTGGTTTAAAAAAATTGGATCCTCCTGTCATACATTGAGTGCAGTTACCGCCATTTTGTCTTATACCAAGTATAGGAGTGCCAACAAAACTATTCATTTTGTCCCAAGATAGAGGCGCCATTGGGCAACCACACGAACCACATCCAGATCCAAACCCATATCCACCTTTTTGTTTTTTCATAGGTCGATTTAAATAACAATTGCCTGGACACGGATGTGCGCATTTACAGTTTGGTCCGCATTTACAATTTGGTCCACATTTTGAACAACTTTTTGAAGAACGTTTATTACCTAAAGATGAAAAAATTTTGTGTTTTTTTGAACAGCCAATCATTATTATTGGTTTTTGTTTTTTTGATCTTGTTTTTGATCTTTGTTTCATTGTCATTTTTTTTTTACTGCGTTTATTTGACTTTCTTGGCATTATATATATACATTTAGAAAAAGTTTTACATATATATTTTATTCAATATCAACGTGTGTTAACATATGTCGTCTACAACACATCTTAGTCAAATTTAATTCATCCAAAACTTCACCTTCAGGTGTTTTTTCACTATATTCTGGAGTTAGATATATAACCTTTTCAACATGTAAATCCCTTGTCATTTTTCTCTTTCTAACTTCCTCACAATAATAACGATATTTATCAGCGATCACAGTTCCGCAAGTAAAGCATTTAATAGGAATAATCATTTGTCAATATATAGATATAAGATAATGTTTTTATATCTATATATTTTTAAATCAATTTTTTATATTTAATTAATGTTGTTTCTTTAAAATAAAAAAATATAATTATATATTATATTATATGTCATTTGTTTCAAGCACAAACACATTGACTTTAGGAAATACCGACAACACCATCATAAATATTGGAACAACCGCTACTAATCCAACTATTAATATTGGTGTAACTGGAGACGATAACCCTGTTTTTATTAGAGGATTAGACCCTCTGATAACATCGAATACAGTCGGTTTGCATATTTTACAATTAATACACCATTTAGCGCAACAGGAACTGTCTGTTATTATTTATTACCATTTAACACAACAAGCGATATATTCATTCAATGGGGGTATACTCCTAAACCTACAGCTGGAACTATAGTTACTGTTACTTTTTTAGCACCAAACTTAAATGGTAATTTGTTTAGTGGTAATGGGTTTAGTTCACCCCCTTATGCATATGTAACTAAATTAAATGGTGGAACGGCAGCATCCGCGCAAATTAATGGTTTAACTGCAGGAAGCATGTCTATTAATTCGGACGTTGGTAGTGGTTCGAGTGCTCCATTTAACTGGTTTGCAATAGGTTTAAGAAATAAAAGCTAAGTAACAAGGGTTACACTACTTTATTCGTTTACCTAAATAATAATACGAATCCATTGTGATCAATTTACCGTCTTTATCCGTCTTATATGTAGGACCATTTGCATCTCCTGCTACACATTTACCATTTCCATATACACAACATTTTACTTCTCCGCAATGCGTTTTAGTAAGTTGGTTACACGATTCTTCTAATCCAGTTGATTGCCCTAAATAACTTTCACAGAAATTGTGTGATGAATTTGACAACTGATTTTCTATATTTTGTTCGTATTCTTGGATTTCAAATGGTTCAATTGTGTTTACAGTTTCGACTGTTACTTGTTGCACTATTTTTGTATCCTCTTTTGGTTCGTTTAAATCTATCCCTCTTATATTCATTACAACTAACAAAACAAATACTACTATTACTATTATTATTATTTCTTTACTATTTTCCTTTATGAAATTTACTATTTCACTCATATATTATATATTATTTATTATTTATAAGTTAAGCATTTTAGAAGTTTTATTTTATTTGTATATTTTATAAATGGCTCATAGAAAATCACATCGTAAAAAACATTATCGTTCTCATAGAAATCATTCGCGTTCTCATAGAAATCGCAAACGAAGACACACCAATAATTTTATGAATTCAACCGTATCTGTAGCAAAATCAACTAACAAAAAATATATGCCCAAGGTTAAAAATGGACTTGAAAATGTCGGAAGCAAAGTTATAAAAACGGGATCAGAATCGGTTCCTTTTTTACAACGTATGACCCGCAAGGTTTTTGGAATGTTTTCAAATAAAACAAAAAAACATTATAAACGTTAATTAAAGGAAACTCTTTGTATAAACTATATAAAGTCTTTAATTGTTTATATAATATTATATTATGTTAAAATATCCTAATAAAATATTATATATTGGTGCAGGTTGTAATATTGAACCTGTAAAACATTTTTCAAAAACAAAAGAATTTATTTTTGTGGATTCTCAGCCACGAATTAAAAATGAAAACTTGCATTTAGAGACTACCTTTAATAAAAAAGAATACGTTTCTAATTTTGTTAATAATTTACTTCTAACCTGCGTATTTAATGGATTTGAACTGGTTTCAACAACAGTTCTTGATAAAAATTATTATACCAAAATTATTTCTAAAAAGGAGCGCTTTATTTCTTGGTTTAAAAAAGGCTTTAAAAACATTAATCCAACTATGTTAGTATTCATCAATAAAAACACTCAACAAAAAATAATATATTATATTTCAACCAATATTAATTTAAATATTACTCCTAATTTGCGTTATGATATTTCATCGTCTGATGCTATAATTGTCTCTGAATATTTTTCAGATATAAATATATTAGAATATTTTAACAATACAAAAATATTTATCGGTTACTCTAATATAAATTACAAATATAGAATTGATGATATACCATTAAACAATGATATCTTATTTTTTTTACATAATTATCATTGCAACCGATTATATTTCTTTTCTGAATTTTATATGGTTCATTACGAAACCGGAATTATAATTAAATATGAAAATTTTGATAAATTTTTACATTATAATTCGAAATATTTTGAAGATAAATAAAAAATTGAATTATATAATTTTATATTAAAAACATATAATTATATAACAATATGTCAAGCACAAAAAGAGAGATGAAAATTGAAATTGATTCTGAACCCAATATCAATAAATATGGACAAAATATTTATGAGTTTCAATTATGTTGTAGAAAATGTAAATATGGATTAAGAAATATTTATGATAAATGTAAAAATAGCGATTGTTCTCTTTATTTAATAGATTTAATAAATGATACAACCGCATTTGAAGAAAATATTTTTAAAGAAGATTATTCGGACGAATACAAATTTAAAGAAGACTATTTGGAAGAATACAATTCAGAATTGGATAATCAAATAGAAGATGATATTTTAGAACAAAACATATCACAAAATATAAAAATTCACGAATATTATCATAAGGGTGATTGTGTAATTAATAAATATGGACAATGCACAAAGGGATGGAAATACTTTTGTTGCTGTGACTATGGTATTGAATCATATTATACTCAATGTAAGATTAAAACGTGTTCAAGATTTAAACATATGGAAGAAGAAAATAAAACTTTAACTAAAGATTTTAAATTATTGTAAATGTATTATATTTCTTCTAATGTGGTTCCTTTAGTTGTTTTTGTTCTCTTATATTTTTTATCTGATTTATGTGTTTCATCGTGACATTTCTGGCATAAATTCATTAAATTGGCTTTATTATTTTTTTTAAATGTTAGTCCCTTTTTTGTAATAGTTCCGCTTATGTCTGCTTCATTTTGAAACATTAAGTGATGAACATCAACCGCTACATTTAGTTTACATTTTTCGCATAATCCGCCCGTAATATGTTTTGCGTTATATCGTGACGATTTTTGCGCTAAAATACTGCTTGTTTCCGGATGATATTTCATACGAATATTATGAGCTCTAGTCAAAAAATCCTGAGGTAAATTCAAACTTTTGCAAACTTCTAGGCCATACATATTATTCCCCGGACCATCTTGCAGTTTACGATTATAAATTAATCGATCATTCTCCTTGTCGAAAATGACGCTCATATGCTTCATACCTACATTATGTAGGGAGGTTATTTCGTCGTATGTTATGATTTCGTGCAAATGTGTAGCGAATATGAAGGAGCAATTTATCGCCGCCAATTTCTGCACCCCTGCAACGAAAATACTCACAGCACTTATGCTCTCAGTCCCGGAGCACAATTCATCGCCGAGAACCAGGCTATTTTTATCTGATAGACGCAAAATGGTGCGCAATTCAGACATTTCTACCGCAAAAGTGGATAATCCTTTAAATATATTATCATTACCTAATATACGCGTAAAAATATACTTATATGGACTATATTTGTAGCTCGATGCCGGAACATATAAGCCCGCTTGAGCCATTATTACTGAAATGCCTAACGCACGAATGAAACTCGTTTTGCCCACCGCATTTGTCCCATATAATAGAATGCCATCTAATATATTATTTGATTCATTGCTATTACCAATATTGATATCGTTTGCTACATATAATTCGGTTTGTTGAATTTTCTCAATTAAACAATGTCTTAAATCGGTTGCTCTTATAAATGATTTATTTACGCTTATACTCGTTTCACTTAATTCGCTTACGCTTATAACTATCTCTGGTTTACAATAGTTATATTTTTCCGCTATATATGCCTTGCAATATATCAAATCCACATATGTTATAAAATGACCTATTGTTTCAACATCGTCTTGGTAATCCTGTAACCTTTTAATAATTGTTTGAAATACCTTCGAAATGGTATCTATTAAATTAACCTTAATTAGACCCACGTTTTTACATAATTTATCTATTTGATTATTCGATATGGATTTTTTTGACTGAGATTGTTTATTATATTCTAAATCCAGAGATAAAATAAATTCTGTTTTAATATTAGAAAAACTTGAATTATATTTTAATGTTACTTGTTTAGTGTTTTTTAATATTTCGTCCAGTATTTTACATCTTCTTTCGGTGGCTAATAGACTAAAATTATTTTTCTCAGTTTCGTGTACGTTTACATATTCTTTTTCCTCTTCTTCCTCTTTTTTTTCTTCTTTCTTTTTTGACTTCTTAGATTTGGAAGATAATTCATAATTTGATATCAACGAACTAAAATAAGAGCGGCACGTTTCCAATTGATCTTGAGAATCCATTAATGTTTTTATTTTTGTATCTAATGTTTCGTCTACTCCATTTTTTATAAAACTCTTTTCGATCTTTGATATATTATCTATCTCTTTACAATCATCTATTATTAACACTTCATTAAAATAATTGATTATACGGTCTGCATTTTCAATCAAACTAACAAATTTTGGCAATTTATCATCTAAATATGTTTTTATATTTTCATTTTTTATTATAAAATTATATATATCCTTTGACATCATTATAGAAGAATATAATTGATATATTAACTTGGGACTAACCTTTTGTAAAAATATTTGACGCATTATTTTACTAATATCTTTAATTTGAACTAACATATTTTTCATAACATTATATTCATCTAATCCCTCATTCATTACGGTTTCAATAATATCATATTCTTTTTGCAAATAATCCTCATCGGTTACGGGGTTTAAAAAATTATGTTTAAATTTCCGTTTTCCCATAGGAGTAATACATTCATTTAACATTTTTGAAACAGATGAATATTTACCCCTATAGTTATCATCTTCAATAATATTCAACTGTTTTAATGAATGGTTTGCTAATATCATTTTTTTACTATTATTCTCTATAACTGGTTCTGCAATTTTTTGAATTAAATAAGGATTATGTTGGTATACAAAATCTAATAAAAAACAAAACGCTTGTGTGGCATATACATTATCATAAAATATACTCATAAATGAATTTATATCATTGATTTTGTAAAACTTACTTAATAATACAGTTTGATATGTTTGTTTTTCGCAATTGATTGCTCTCATTTTATTTTTATTGTTAGTGCTATCAATCAAACTAACAATATGTAAAGATTTACTCTTTAAATTAATATAACTAACAATATCATTTATATCCGAGTTTGGCAAATTTGACACAATAATTGTTTCACTTGGATTATATATTGAAATTAAACGTTCTAGTTCATCAAATGTTGTAGGATTTTTTATATATTCATCACTATATTCATTTATGTTAGTATTACCCGTATAAATATCTATAATTCCTACTCCAATATAAATGCAATTATTAGACATTGTTTTTAGTGATCCCTTTTTGTTTTCTAACCATATACAACATATATTGTTAGTTATTTGTTCTGTATCTGCTTCATTGTAAATATATGTTCCTGGCGAATAAATACCTGTTTTATTTCTTATCTTCGTTTTTTTAATAGGGTCTTCGCCTTCTTCTTCATATACAATAATTGTATATCCATTATCTTGTAATTTCTTAATATATTTTTCTATTAAATGAATTTTAAACCCTGCATTTATAACTTGATGTCCATCAATTATCACATTTTTATCTACAATATTTAAATCACACATTCGTGAAAAATCACTTAGATAAATATTATTTTTATTCTTTAGTCCATAAACTTCGAAAAAAGCGCCATTTTGCATTAGAATTATTGTTAGTTCACCATACTCAAGACTATATTCTCTGGTTAATTCTAAATATTCTTTAATTAAAGTCATTTGATGATAATATATTATAATATAGTAAATTGTCTTTAAACTTTATTTTGTTTTAATAAAACAAAATTTGTATTTTGTTTATTAATCATAATTCGGTTAAATATAAGTCGTTTATATGTTTTATAAGTATCTGAAGATATTATTGGAAATGTATAATATAATGTCTTTAAAAAAAATAACATTATTGATATATATAATGGCAAAGTGTTATATGTTTTCATTTCCTTCAATACTATTTCTTTAAAATTGTTATTATATATTGCTATTTCACATTTTGAATTTATATATTTATCGCATTTTAATTTATAACCATAAATTATTTTTCCTTCTATTTTCCAGACTACTTTATCAAACGCATCTTTTTTTACATGCAAAAAATGTTGTATTTTGGTCATCATACTATATTCATTATCTGTAAAAATACCAATGTCAATATCACTTTTATCGTGAACATAATCTGTTCTATTAACTGAACCATAAAAATATAAGTCCGTATCTAAATAATTTTGAAGATCATTAAAAAACTTTTTTACATCTGGTGGGAAATCATTTCGTATTTTATTCATTTATTTACAGAAAGAAAATAAATTTAATCTGGTTTGTCACTCGATAAAAAATTATGTAACAATATTTCCTTATTTGTGTTAGTTACTTCTCCTGTTAATACAGCTGATTCAAATGTTTTTCTTAAAATATCTGGAGGGCAAGTGCTTCCTACCTTTATCATTCCGTGTTGACGTAGATATTTTTTAATATCAGTTATTGCAGTTTTTTTTAATTCTTTTTGACTATTGATAATATTTTTTCTTGTTTGGCGATCCTTTATTAATACAGATACTCGTCGTAACTTATCTGATTTCCCTAATGTAAATTTTCTTTTAATTGTTTTTTTTAAATATTTTTTATTCTTTGCTTTTTCAATATTATTATCACGATTTGTTATCATTTCTTTTATATCTGATGTATCTTCTGTTGTGCCTTCAGAAACATCGTCTAATTCTAATTCTTCAATTGAAAAATCGATTGGTGGTTTAAATAATTCTTTTTCAAGTTTTTTAAAGTTATCTAATGATTGTTGCTTTATTTGGGTGTCTTCGTCTTGTATTTTTTTTAATTTATTCTTAATATGTTCTAAACGTTCTTCGCGAGACAAATTATTAATTGAATGATCATTTCTTTTTTGTATATTAGTATTAGTATTAGTATCCCGTAAACTTGTAAAAGTCTCTATATTTCTCTTTGGAGGTGTTGGCGGTCTAATTATGTCAGGTATATCTATTTTATCTGGTGTTGATAATTGTTTCCATTCTCTATATGTTTTCTTTTTACCATTTTTTAAACAGCCATAAGGAACATCATCGGTTACTCTATAATTTACATTAAAAACTTCGTTAGATTGTGGCACAAATGCTTTCGTTTCTTGTAATTCTGGAGGCAATTCAAGCGATATATCTAAATTTGTTGGAGCGCTTCTATAATTTTTTAATGTGCTTGTATTTAGCGATCGTTGTTTTGCTTCATTTACCTTTTGTTTTTTACTTAAATCAGATAAATAATTCAATGCTCCATAAAATTCATCTGTGTAATCATTTTTTATAATTGGATTAATTGGATTACTTGTTTTACTTTGTTTATTTGATTTATTTAGTCTATTTTGATTACTTGGATTACTTGGATTTGTTCCGCTAGTTTTATGCTCTTTAATTCGTTTTAATAATTTATTTTTAAGATTATTTGGGGTCACATTTGGATGGAGTGTTAATTCTTTTTTCTCTCTATTCTTTCTTGATTTTCCTCCTGATATCTTAAATAACTCAGGATTTATTTGAATTGTTTTTTTATTAAGCATTATGATATATAATAAAAAAACAATTTTACAATTAAAACACAATTATACGTACATACTTGTTATAATTTTATTCATTTTCTTTTCACCTTCTTTTTCGTTTAAATTTTCATTTTTTAAATATATTTCTAATCCTTTATCTAAGTCCTTAATAGTTAAATATTTTTTCAAAGAAGTGTCTAAACAAAAAACTCTTCTACTATGAGCTATTTTGGTCTTTGCAAACAACGTTTCAATATCCCTTCCATAAAACTTAAATATATGTTTATTTTGTTTAAACCATTTAACATCTATTTCCGAATTTTCAGACAAGTGCCAACCACCATCATTTATTTTCTTTATAAATATATTATATAAATCTTCACCACTATAATCATCTGTTTTGAATCGCCATGTAAATCTGGATGTTAACCCCTGATTGTAGTTGAAAAAACAACTATTTAAATCGGTTTCATAACCAGCAATAATAACCATTAAATTATCTTTATGATCACTTAATGATTCACATAATGTGTCTATACATTCTTTCGAAAAACTGTCTCGTTTTTCTTCATTTCCTAACGCATAAGCCTCATCAATAAATAATACTCCTCCTAAACATTCTTTTATTACATCTCTTGTTTTTAACGCGGTTTGTCCTAAATAACCTGCGATTAAATCTGCGCGTGTTACCTTTTTAAATGTGCCTTTGCTAAGAACTCCTAATTTCGAAAAAATAGAACCAATGATTTTTGCTATTTCAGTCTTACCTGTTCCAGGTGAGCCGTAAATAACGGTATGCATAAAATCATTCCCTTTAATATCCGATTTTAATGTATGTAAATTTTGTATATAAAAAATAATTTGATCAACAATATTTTCTTTTAAATTTTTCATTCCAATCATATTATTTAATTCTGTTAAGGGTTCTTTTATTTTATGAAGCGCAACCATATTTATATTGTATTCTATATGTTTGTCAAGAGGGTATTTCTCTATTAATAATAACAAATCATTTATATTATTTATTTCAATACTTATATGCACACTATTTTTTTCAATATTATCTAATTTTGGGTCATTTATATTTGGGTCATTTATATTTGGGTCATTTATATTTGAGTCATTTATATTTGGATCATATAAATTGGGATCGTATTTTGCAGTTATAGCATTTACACTCGTAGCATTTACACTCGTAGCCTTTGCACTCGTAGCCTTAACACTTGTATCCTTTGCACTCGTTGCATTTATACTCGTATCCTTAATATAACTTTTTGAAATATTTTTTAGGGTTTCGTCAATGTTTTTATTTTTAGTTTGTTTCTTATCTAATTCAAGTAAAAAATTATTATAATTATTTATGTCAGTATGTGATTTAAATGGTCTAATATTTGTTTTATTACGATTATACATTTTTATATGTATAATAAAATATATTTATATCATTTTACTTGATATTTATTCTTATCAATTGTGACTTTTTTGGCGACCTTTTTTATTATTTTATTAATGTTCGTTTTTTGTTCTAATTCGGTTCCACCTGACATCGAATTCGATACAATTTTTAAATATTTATCGTTATATTTTGAATGAGATTTATGACAATTAGGATTATTTTTAATCCATTCAGGTATTACCTTCATATTTTTATGAGCAATTTGTTTAATAACCGTTGACATTTTTGTATTAAGTTCGTCGTCTTTAACCCATTCATTATTCTCTTTTATATACAATATTTCACGTTTATTATCACAGCAATGTATTGGTCTTTCTCTTGAATCGAGTTCAGTTAAGTTATTTAATACCACTTCTGATATTCCGTCAACAAACCCCACTTCGCCTATATATTCAAGATCTTTAATTTGAAATTTAATGGATTCCACGAATTCAGATATATTCATTGCATTCTTGCACGTTTCATTTAAGAAAAATTGTAAGTTGAATGTGTTATTGTTTGAATGCACATTATTGTTAGATATAGTATTTGTATTAACCTTACAAATGTCGACAATCTTGTTAGTTAAATCTTGATTTTGTGCTATAACATTTTTAACCAATTCAGTTAAGATTATTAATTCTTCTTTGTCTTTCTCTTCTTTATCTTTGGTTTGAGCCAAATGTAGTTTGCACGTTTTTTTATGATAGCATAATCCTTGTCTATACTTATAAACTTTACCACACTTACATATAAACGAGTTTACGACTTTTAGCGACAAAGTGTCATCATTTTTGTCACTAATGTCATTATTTTTGTGTTTCCGAGTCAAAATGTGTTTATTGTAATCAGATGTTCTACACGTATTATAGTCACAAATTTCACAGCTGAGAGTTTTGTGACTTTTTACGACAAATTTGTCATCATTGTCACTAATTTTGTCATCATTGTCGCAAATGGCGTTTTTATTCTGTAAGTTACCATTAAGCAAACCATTATGCTCTTGCATTTGTATTATTGTATTGATCAATTGATTTGGACAATTGTGCGCAATTTCGATTATATTATCGTTTATCATGTTATAAGATATGATAAGAAATTTTTATATTTATTTCTTAAAATATCTTATTAATATTCTTAAAAATAAATTGCATAAAAATGTATCGTCACAATAAAAACGATCTAAAAATGGAAATGAGAGCATTATGCTCACAAACCAGTTTTCGACAACAATTTTTCCAAAGTAGATTCAGGTTTTCAGAAATGGACAAAAATAAATGTCCAAAATCGAAAACCCAATTTACTTTTAGGATTTTTTTTATGACTGAAAGTTTCTCCAATATTTTAATAATTTATTTATTACCAATTATGATAAATGATTTTTGATCTTTCATTTACACGATAAATAAAATATATTAAAACTACTTAAAAAAAAATTGATATATAAATTAACACTAAGGATGGTTATAACTAATCAACAAACGAACACACACACAAGTAACAAAATGAATACTCAACAAATTAATGGTTATGACTCCGAAGGCAAATTTGTCATCGAAAATAATAAATATATTGAAGATCCTTGGACTATTATCGAATCCTATTTTAACAATCACCATCTAAATAGACTAGTACGTCATCAATTAGAATCATATAATAATTTTGTAGGATACCAAATTATTAAAACGATTGAAATGTTTAATCCTGTTCATATTAAATCTGAGGAAGATTTTAATGAAACGGTAGGAAAGTATTCACTCGAAATGTTTATTACATTTGAAAATTTCCATATTTATCGCCCTCAAATTCACGAAAATAATGGCGCTATTAAAATTATGTTTCCACAAGAAGCTCGTCTTAGAAATTTTACTTATTCATCTGCAATGACTATTGATATTAATATAAAATATATAATTCGTGATGGAGAAAATTTAGATATTGTAAAGACATTACATAAAACTCTTCCCAAAATTCATATTGGAAAATTACCTATTATGTTGAAATCAAATATTTGCGTATTAAATCAATATAACTATGTTGATTATAAAAATACCGGGGAATGCAAGTATGATGCTGGAGGATATTTTATTATCAATGGCTCTGAAAAAACAGTTCTGGGTCAAGAACGTGCTGCCGAAAATCGTGTATACTGTTTTAATATTTCAAAGAACGAAACAAAATATACGTGGAAGGCAGAAATCAAATCAGTTCCGGATTTTAAATGTATTTCCCCAAAACAAATTAATATGATGATTAGCTCTAAAAATAATGGGTTCGGATTCCCAATTTGTATTGAAATTCCTCGCATTAAACAACCAATACCACTATTCATTTTATTTCGCGCTCTAAATATATTATCTGATAAAAACATTTGTGAATATATTTTACTTGATATTACATTAGATAAATATAAACCTATGTTGGAAAATTTGCAAGCATCTATTATTGAAGCAAATAAACATATGACATATGAAGACTCCGTTAAATATATTACTAGTTATGTCAGTTACACCCCATTGAATATGGACAAAGAAACGGGTGCTATTAAGAAACGCCAATTTACATTAGATGTTTTACAAAATGATTTATTTCCGCATTGCCAAACAAGCAAACAAAAAATTTACTTTCTTGGGTATATGGCCAACAAATTACTTCAAGCCAGTTTTGAATGGATTAAATGTGATGATAGAGATTCATACATTAATAAAAGAATCGACTTAACCGGGACATCATTGAATAATTTATTTAGAAATTATTTTAACAAACTTGTTAAAGATATGGAAAAACAAGTTGTTAAAGAAATTAAAACCGGTAGTTGGAAATCCAAAGAAGATTATATAAATATCATCAATTTAACAAATATTTATAAAATTATAAAATCAAATACCATCGAAAATGGATTTAAACGTGCATTATCAACTGGTGACTTTGGTATTAAACACGCGAACTCGAATAAAGTAGGGGTTGCTCAAGTATTAAATCGGTTAACCTATATTGCTAGCTTAAGTCATCTTCGCAGAGTTTCAACACCAACTGACAAAAGTGGTAAATTAGTCCCCCCTCGTAAGTTACATAGCACATCTTGGGGGTTTTTATGTCCAGCAGAAACTCCTGAAGGAGCTTCCGTTGGTGTTGTTAAAAATATGAGTTATATGGCTCACATAACTATTTACTCAGATAGTAATTCATTATATGATTATATTATACCCAACATTGTAAAAATAGATAATGATGAATTGACCCCTGGTTTTATGTATGATAAAGTAAAAGTGTTTATTAATGGTGCTTGGGTTGGTGTTACAGTAGAACCTGAAGAATTATATAATAATTTAAAAGATATGAAACATAAAGGAATTATTAATATTTATACATCAATTATATTTAATTTTAAATTACAAGAGATTAGAGTTTGCAATGATAGTGGGAGAATTACACGACCATTGTTAAGAGTTAAAAATAATAATATTTTACTTACAAGTAAAGTTATACAAGATTTAAAGTCAAATGAATTGATATGGGATGATTTATTGGTAGATTGCAAAGTGGATGAAACGATAATAGAATATGTTGATCCTGAAGAACAAAGTTTTAGTATGATTGCAACAAAACCAAAAGATATTATTACTAACAACGGCGTTACTATTATTAAATACACTCATTGTGAAATTCATCCGTCAACGATTTTTGGGGTTGTAGCGTCTTGCATTCCTTACCCCGATCACAATCAATCCCCTCGCAACACTTATCAATGTTTAGATATTAATGAAACCGTTTTATTATCAAATGGTTCAAGTGTTCCAATTAAAGATATAAAAATTGGTGATGAGGTTATATGTTTTGATCCATTAAATCCATCAGAATTATCTAACACAAAAGTAGTAAATCATTTCATTATTCCAAATAATAATGCTGTTTTTGAAATTTGTTTAAGACAAGGAAAAAAGATTATTGCAACAGATGACCATAAATTTATGACACTTGATGGTTGGTGTGAAGTCAAGCATATGAAAATACATTACACATTTATAGCAATATTAAAAGAAAATAAAATTATATATGATGTTGTTTTTCAAATAACCAAAGTGTCAGATAGATTAGTTTCTGATATTACAGTCGAATCTGATAATCATAGTTTTATAACAAGTGGTGGAATTTTATCAAGTAATTGTGCTCAAGCTAAGCAAGCAATGGGTATCTATGCTACAAATTTTAATGAAAGAATGGATAAAACAGCGTATGTTCTTAGTTCCCCGACAAGACCTTTGGTAGATACGCGTTTAATGAATTTGATTAAATTAAATGAAAATCCGTCTGGTTGTAATATTAATGTAGCTATTATGACGCATACCGGTTACAATCAGGAAGATTCGTTGCTTGTAAATAAAGGTTCAATTGATCGAGGGTTACTTCAAATTACGATTACTCATACAGAAAAAGATGAAGACAAACAAAAAATTAATGGTGATGAAGAAATTAGATGCAAGCCTGACCCTTCAAATACAAAGGGTATGAAATTTGGAAATTATAATAAAGTCAATTCAAAAGGTATTGTTCCGGAAAATACATTAATTGAAAATCGTGATGTTATTATTGCGAAAAAGACTCCTATTAAGGAAAATAGAAACGACCATACAAAAGTAATCAAATATGAAGATGGAAGTAAACAATATAAAACATCAGAAGAAACTTATATTGATAAAAATTATATTGATAGAAATGGGGATGGTTATAGTTTTGCGAAAGTTAGATTAAGATGTTTAAGAAAACCAGTTATTGGTGATAAATTTTGTGCGTTACCAACTCAACAAGTATTAACTCAATTGGGTTGGGTTGAAATACAAGACATAGATATTTCTCTTCATAAAGTAGCAACATTAGATGTTGATGGAAATATGACGTATGAATATCCTAGTGAAAAATTTGAATATGAACACAATGATAAAATGTATTTTGTTGAAAATAAACAGGTTCATATTATCTGCACATTAAATCATAAATTATACGTCCAAAAACGAAGCGGTAAAAATTATGAATTGATTGAAGCACAAGACGTAATGGGTAAAATGGTGAGATTTCAAAAGTCTTTAAAAAATGTAAATGAGGATATTGAATTTATGGAATTAGGTGATGAGAAATATGAAATGGATGAATTCTTAAAATTGTTGGGAATATTTATAGCAGATGGGTGTGTAAAAAGTGATGCGATTTATATTACAGCTCTTAAAGAAAGAAAATATAATTATTATAAAACAATATTAGAAAATTTAAATATTAAATGGACATATCATAATTGTGGAAACTTTTATATTTCAAAAATAGGTAATACATTATCTAGTTATTTTAGTGAATTAAGTGTTGGTGCCTTAAATAAATATTTACCCGAGATCGCATTTAATTTATCTGAAAAACAATCTAGAATATTGCTTGAAGCATTATTAGAAGGCGACGGGTCATCAATGGAATATAAAGGTGAATCATTTAATCGTTATGGTACTATAAGTTTACAATTAGCAAATGATGTATCACGTTTAGCAGTTCATTGTGGTTATTCAGGAATAATAAAAATATCAGAAGAACCGACTGGTATTGCCAGAGTAGGAAAACGTAATTTAGGTTCAAGAGCAGGTCAGGTTGTAGAAATTACTCAAAAACATACTTATTATAAAGTTAGCATTATTACAAAACAAAATCAACCTTGGATTAACAAAAAACAAAATGAAAGCAATGTGGAAAAATTAATTGACTATGAGGGAAAAGTATATTGTATCGAAATGCCTTCGTCTCATACATATTATATGCGAGAGTCAGACCATTCACCGTCACAAATTATTGGAAACAGCAGTCGACATGGGCAGAAAGGTACGGTAGGTAACATTATTCCCGAGGAGGATATGCCTTTTACTCGAAATGGCGTGAGACCGGATATTATTATTAATCCACACGCGATCCCATCACGTATGACAATAGGTCAATTAAAAGAAACCTTGCTGGGAAAGGTATTAGTTGAATTAGGTTTATTCGGTGATGGAACGAGTTTTGGAGAGCTAGATGTAGATACAATTTCAAAGAAATTATTGGATCTCGGATATGAAGCACACGGAAATGAATTAATGTATAATGGTCTAACTGGCGAGCAAATTGAATGTAGTGTATTTATGGGTCCTGTATTTTACCAGCGCCTAAAGCATATGGTAAATGATAAACAACATAGTAGATCAATCGGTCCAATGGTGAATCTTACAAGACAACCCGCAGAAGGTCGTTCAAGAGATGGTGGGTTAAGATTTGGAGAAATGGAAAAAGATGCGATGGTATCACACGGGGCTTCAAAATTTACACGAGGGAGAATGTATGATGCGTCGGATAAATATCAAGTATTTGTGTGTAAAAAATGTGGTCTTATTGCGTCGTATAATGATGAATTACATATTCACTGTTGCAGAACTTGTGATAATCGAGTAGACTTTGCTTATGTTGAAATTCCATATGCGTGTAAATTGTTATTCCAAGAATTGACTACTATGAATGTAGTTCCTAGAATTATGACGGATAAATAATTCCACTTTTAAGAAAATCCACTTTTAAGAAAAGTGGAGCAAAATATAGCAAAATAATAATATAATATATTTATATTTTTTTAATAATATAGGTAGTTAATGCGAATAAAATACCACCCCATAGTGTATCCATAATAACAGTAAGCCAAGACCATTTAGTCAATAATGCTTTATTTGTAGTTTCATAGACACCATAAATAATAATACCTAATATGAATGCGTCTTGTATGCTACGATTAGGTTGAATAATAAAATAATTTATTCCAAAAATAAGGAATATATAACATAATAGTATTGCTAGAAAATCTATTTTAATGGGTGATTTTTGAACAAGATTGATTTGTTTTACAAAATAATCTTTAATCAAATTTAAATAGATTGAGTCTAAAACTACGAATATAATAGCAGTAATAAGTAATTTTACGCGATTATTAAAATTAATCATTATAGTATAAGTTTAGAAAGTATTTTATAAAAAAAGGAAATTTTTTTATTCTAGTATAATATAATATGTCAAATAGTACTGGCGTAGGATTTTCACCATCAGCAACAGGTTCTTCTGGATTTACGACAGGGAGCTTAGGAAGTTTATTAAGATTTGTGTCAGGTATTGGTTATCCATATAATGGCCCAGGTCCAAAATTAGGAGGTGGTCTTCCAGGATTAATGCCTCAACCAATTATAGATCACGATAATTCAAATACTTTTTCTAGAACTCGTTTCACATTAAGAGATTCATGGAATACTACAAGTTACTCCGGTAGTTCAAACCCCAAAAGAATTATAACACCATTCAGAGCAGTAAATAATGCAGGGGATTTATTAAGTCGTGAAAATTATTCTTGTGGTGGTTCATGTCAGACTCCTCAAAGTCGTCCAGGTTTAAATGGGTTAAGACAGCATTTTGGTTCAACCTCTAAATCTTGTCAGCCATCTGTGCTTTGGAGTTCAAATCAAGTAGATGTAAATATACCATCTTCAACGTGTAATGTTAAATATGTGTATGATGGGTCGGATTATACGCGGTTCAAGAAGTTACAAGCGGTTAATCGTAATTATAATGATAGATCATTTGGAGGTAATGAATCAAGCGCGGCTCAATCAACTATACGTCATATCAGAAGGTATTAAATAAAAATAGAATAAAAAAATTGATTTAAAATAATATAAAGATAAAATAACATATCTATAACTTATCTTATCTTTATAATGATTCAAAGCACAATTAGTTTTACCAAGAAATCAAACAAAAATAAATCGCCAATTTTATTGGATATTATTGAAGAACTAATAAATATTGAGGAAGAAGTAAAAACAAATGAATATACAAATATACGTAATTGTTTTGGTTCAACTGAGTATTTTCCGTCAAAAGATATATCAATAATAATGAATCATCATTTTGCCAGTTCTGAATTATTATTTTCGTATAATGAAAATCACGGATTATATAAAATTAAAATAAAGGATTTGTTAGTTGATTCAGTAACCAATTGGGAATATAATAGACCTCCTGATATGGAACGCTGCCCTGATATTGCTAGATATATTTATAATTCAAAAAAACATATTGATAGTATGGTTTACTTAAGTTTTAATAATTTAAAAGAAAGTTTCGAAGTATTGGATGGAATTCATAGAATTACTGCGTTAAAAATGATTAAAACGGAAAATTCCAAACCACTTGAATTATTATGTCCTGGTGACTTCGGTTCAGCAAATGACGCAAATTGGTTATATGAACAATACTTGTTAGTTAATATTAGATTTAATGCATCTTTAGGAGAATTAATTGAAGTGTTCAAAAATTTAAATAAAAGCCAAACTGTTTCGGAATTATATATTTGTGATCACGCGAAAGAAAAAAAGGATATTATTGAAAACATTGTGAATGATTGGTGTTTTAGATTTAAGAAACATTTCTCTGCTTCCGCAAATCCGATAACTGGGAATACGAATAGAACAAAATTCTCTAATTTATTATTGCATTTATACGATAAATATAGAATTAGTCAATCAAATATTGAAAAGTTGAAAAACATACTAGAAAGTGCTAATGAAAAAGTCTCGCAAAATATTCCAAATAAAGTAAGTGAAGATATAAAGCGTAAATGTAGAGAATCTGGATGTTATTTATTCTTATTAAAACCCGATGTTTTAGAAGAATTTATTTAAAATTATAAAAATTAATATTATTGATATATAATGACAACTCCATACGGAATATCAAGATCAATTGGTTCTCAAACTTTTCAGGGTTTTGTAAATGCTCCTATTTTAGGTCCTTTAAATTCAAGCCAATATCCATGTGCAATGCCTTATCATAATTATGGAATATTAACTGGTCAACGACCAACACCGCCTCAATTTTTTCCTGGACAAGAACCCGTTTATTCAGATATGTCAGTAAATGCAAGAGCACAATATCTTAGAGCTACTTCATTAAGTGCGAAACAAAAGGCAGAACAAGATGCTTTAGGAAAACAATCAGCTCCAACAACTAAAGTATCATATTCATCACAACGCCAATATGCGGTGTCGAGTCACGTTAATTATATTCAACCGATACCGTCTTCAATGAGAACAAATATAGTTAAAAGTATTGCTATAGGAAAATCAGCATATAAAGTTGGACTGCCATTAACCGCTCCGATAGGTTCAAAGAGTTACGATACAAGTTTCAAGCGAAGTGCTTTACGGAGAGCGCGTTCAGGGGGATCTACTGCACCGAAAAAGAAAGGATCAATATATAATCATAGTTTGACTCAATCAGGTATTAATGGCTGGGGGTCTATCCCAAGACAAAATTATTAAATAAAATATATATATTTTCTTTTAGTATACTATAAAAATGATGAACAAATATCTTGTTGAATTTTTAGGAACTTTATTTCTTGTTTTTGTTATTTTTGCTACCGGTAACTATTTAGCAATTGGTGCGGCATTGGCATTAGCAGTTATGTTAGGGGGAGCAATTAGCGGGGGTGCGTTTAATCCAGCTGTAACGATTGCTTTAATGCAAGCGGGTAAAATATCTCGTTCAGATTTAGTTCCATATATAGTAGCTCAAATAGCAGGAGGTTTAGCTGGATTTGAATTGTTTAAAATGATTGTGAATCGAAGAGCTTAAAAATAGCTTAAAATAATATTTTTTAAAAAAAGTATTATTTCTTATATAATATATATGACAAAACATAGAAAACATAAAACTAATAAAAGAAGACAAAGAAGACAAAGAGGAGGAGAAGGATATCTTTCTTGGATTACAGGGGAAAATGCGGATTATACTACAAAAGCGAGTGAAGAAGCTAATAAATTAGGTGCACAAGCGAGTGCATATGCTACAGAAGCGTCATCAGCTATTACAGGTTTATTTAATTCAGCAAAAGAAGCAGTAACAGGAGAAACAGGAGCACCAGTAACAACAGGAGCACCAGTAACAACAGGAGCACCAGTAACACCAACAGAAAGACCAATAACACCAACAGAAAGACCAATAACACCAACAGAAAGACCAATAACACCAACAGAAAGACCAATAAATGCATCACCGCCAATAAGAGAAACACAAATAAGAGGAGGTAAAAGACATAGAAAAGGTTTAAAAGGTGGAAAAGGAGGGTTAGGTTTAGCATATTATGCTACTCCAGTATCAGGATTAAAGGTAGTTGAACCTAATGAATGGTTATTTTATAATAATATGGCAAATCTGAAAGGTGGTTCAAGAAGACGTAAATGTAAAACAAGAAGATGTAAAACAAGAAGACGTAGATGTAAAACAAGAAAACGTAAATAATAAATATTTTTATTAAATTATACTAACAAAAATATTTTATTTCGATGATATTTTATCTCGGTAACATATTATTTTTAACCATAATTCCGTATAATATATATACACCTAATACGCCAACTGATGCAAAATAAACCTGTGAAATCGGATCTTTAGGGATATTAAAATATGGAGTTTGAGTTTCATTTAAATTTGTAAATGTTTCTCGACATTGGACGTTAGTGATAGGATTTTTTTTATCTGGAAAAATACAAGGATCCATATTTTTTATATCGATTAAAGTGACAAAATGGCTTTCAGTGGATCTATTATTATAAATATCTATTGTTTCCATTTTCAATTCTTGACAATCTGGTTTTGAACCTGTTAAAAATGCTTGAAATAATTCCATTGGATTTAAAGCATTTAAATTACTTATAGTTCCTGGAATCAACCCTTTAAATTCGCTAAAATTAACTCCGACACCGGATGATATAAATGGAATATTTCCTTGTGGAACATTATTTATATATATGTATCTGTCGACTTCTTGTTGTGTTATTTTATCTGTGCATTTTGCGCCAGTTTTTAAAAAAAATTTATTGCCTAAAGGTTTACCTGTGGCTGATGCTTTACCATCTCCTGATACAAGTAACTCGACATAAGCAATTAATCCATCAATATTTTTTCCTAATGCAGATAAAGACCCTTTACTTGACATACCAATTTCTGATGGTGTACGTATAAATTTATGATATGGATAACTTGGCCCTAGGTATTTTTCTTCAGCCGCTTTGGCATTTGTTAGTACTTCTTGAAATATGTTTGACATTTATCTAATATATTATAATAAATTATTTTTAATCTTCTTCTTCTTCAATTGTTGCTTCTGCATCTTCTACAGTTAATTCGTCAGTTCCTGTTACGGTTGGTGGTGTCGAACCTGCCATTTCTTGTGCGAAATCGGCTTGCTGTTGAACTAAACCATCGATCTGGACTTGCATTGCATCGATAGAAAGTTGTATATTATCTACTTTTTGGTTTATACCGTCTAATGTTTCTATTCTTCCTTTTAATACTTCAATATTTCCAGCATTTTGTTGAGATAATATTAAAGAATTATTGGGGTCATTTAAATTATATGGTTTATATTCTTGTGATGAACTGGAACTTGTAGTGGAACTATTTGTTTCGAGACCTTCGATTAATTTGCTTGAAAATATATCTAAATATATTTGATATACTAACAAAAATACAAAGAATAAAATTAATGTATATATCAATGACATTATATATAATATATATTTATTTTCTTTTTATATTTATATAATGTCAACCGCATTTTTTCCAACAAATATGAGACGACAATCTGCAAGTGGTTACAGTAATAAGAGCACATTAGAAAATATTCCTTACGTTTCTTGGAAAGGAACTGGTCTCTTTAGTAATCCAATAGGTGTTACATCAACACATATAAGACCTTTAACTAACAATGATCCTGGTAATGTTTTTCCAACAGGGTTTGGTTTACCTAGACCACTTAAGCAATATAGAAAAGGAAGGGTAATTCCAGTTGATTTGAACATTATTAATGCATCTACAAATACGCTTGATAAAGTGGTTGATTTGTCAATAGCATATAATCTCAATAGAAGCGTTAAATCGTCAAATGGTTCATCACTTGGAGGAGGAAATGGAGGGACTGGGTTAATATCTCAAATGATTGACATACCAGGTTCATTTATTGTTAAAGATAATAATTTAATAGGTAACAATTCTTTAAGTAATGACACAAGTCTTGATGTAGAATGTAAAACGTGTAATGGCGTAGGTATTGTGTCGGACTGGATGCCGATAAATAACTTAACAGAGAAACCACAACCGAATGTGACTAATCCATTATTATGCTGTAATCAACAAAGAAAGGCATTACAACGAGTGTTACCAACTAACACAAATATAAAAAAGAATTACTATCAAACAACCTATATGTATTTATATAATCGATGCCAGACATTTAAACAAAGACAATTTAATTTCGTGTCTGGTCCAATTGATAAAAAAATGGAACAATTATTTATGGCTTACCCATTTGTTACTGCAAAAATTCTAGAATATTCAAAACCAGGGGATCCTTTATCGATCATTAATTTATATGTAGCGCAATGTAATCCAAACTTTACTGTTGAAAAAGGTGTTGAAATTGGATTTATAAATTCGTTATCACGATCGTTAGTTGATTCTGGTTTTATTTCACAAGAAGAATATGGCACATTAATTAATACATATCCTCTTTCTGTTGAAACATTTATATCTTCATTGCAGGATATACTAACACCGGAACAATATAAAATAGTGATAGATTATTTATATCAATTAGCTGCAAATCCGTATAATGGATCTGTTGTTAGTGGTCCATCCAATCCAAGGGGGTGTGCTCAAGTTTATTATAAACCAAATAATCCCCAATATGCAAAACAAGGGGCTGTTTCGAGTAGCACAAGAATATTAAAACTAACAGTTGATACAATTAATACGTCTGCTTATAACCAACGTAAATTAAAATCGGGAAATCCGCCAAACACGGCAACAGCAATACAATATGGTTTTAATCCTAATGTTCCGTATATTTACAAAGATAAGGCTCCTTCATGTCAAGCTCAGACATATATTGGTAATCCTTTTTTTGGTAAAGGACAGCGTCAAAATAAATTAATCTGTAGAACTAACACAAATGGAGCGGAATATAATACATATAATTCAGTATATAATAAATCGAGAGGAAATTATATTGGTTCAACTCAGCCATAAACATAGTGACTATAAATACAATAACCATAATGCATTTAAAATTAAAATAAAAAATTGAAATACTTTTAAGCTATATATTAAAAGTATTATAACATTAAAGTATTAAAGAACTAAAGTATTTAAAGAATTGAATAGTAATAAAGTATGGCACTTATCATTGACGTAGAAACAACAGGTCTCCCAAAAAGACAGAAAAATAGTTTATTTGGACAACTACCTTTACATGAAAATTTAGAATTATATGATAGCGCTCGTGTTGTGCAGGTAAGTATGATGTTGTGTAATGAATTGTTTGAAGAGGTCGAATTTATTGATTTTGTGGTAAAAACAGATGGTTATACAATTAGTAATTCACAATTCCATGGTATTACCGATGAAATTTCAGCAAGAGACGGAATACCATTTTCACAAATAGCGGAAAAATTATCATACTTTTTAAAAAAAGTGTCACATATTGTTGCACACAATGCAATATTTGATATGTCAATCATTAAAAGTGAATTATTTCGTATAGGTTTGTATTCAATAATTGATGAACTCAATACAAAACAGGTTTTATGCACAATGAAACACACAATGAAAATTGTAAAAGCGTTAAATAAAATTGGTAATATTAAATATCCTTCACTTGCGGAACTTTATAGGTTTGTGTTTGATAAAAATATAGAAAATGCTCATAATTCAAAATATGATGTTATTAATCTTCACGATATTGTTAAAAATATGTATGATTCTAAGCAATTAAATTTTAATGAAAATATGATTTATAATATTCAATTGGCAACTAATGAAATTATGATTATTTAAATGAAAATGTAAAATAATATTTATAAAGTAAAATAATATTTATAAAAATTATTAATATTTATTATCTTTTTTCGGAGCCAAAAATATATTTATTTTATCAATAAATTTATTATGAGGTAATTGATTTTTTTCACACCATTGAATACATTTTTGAATGTGTGTTCTTTTCAAATTTTCCAATTTTTCTTCGCGATTTCTATTTTTAAATATATTAATTATTTGATCATACGCTTCTAATTGCTGTTGACCTATTACAATATTGGATTCTTCAAGTTTATTCAATAAATAATAAGGTAAATCATTGTCTATAATTGAAGATATACAATTATTATTCATTAATTCATTATCATTTAAAATTGATAATAAATTTTCCTCAACACTTATTAATAATTTTTTATTATTATGACAATTTTCATTATAACCTTTACATATTAAATATCTTTCGCCTTTTGTAATATTACTTATGGAGGACTTTACTAAGTAAAGTTTATCATATATTCCTGATAAAATAAATATAACATCTATTACTGTTTTGTAAAGTATATTATCAATTTTAATTACAGATATGCCTTGATTTTTTTGATTTTTTATTATAATTAATAAAATTAAAATCATATTATTTATGTAATTTGTTGTATCAGTATATTCGTCTGGATGAAATTCGCATATTATTAAATCTAATTTATGATTATATTGTTTGGTTATAAATAATTCATATAAATTATCGTAATTAAAATCTTTAGAAATTATACAATCGTTATTTTCTTCTCTTAACATATTTAATAAATAATTGGTTGAAGAATAATTAGGTGTCAAATGCGCGATATTTATCTTATTTTTGAGTGTTAGTATATCATTTATACCAAACAATTGGAATAATTCCATTAACTCGAAAAAAATACTTGAATCCGGTTTTACTTTACTTACAGATATCGTAGACCCTGGAACATTTGTATATATAAATTCAAATGGATTTACAATTTTGTTTATATATTCTATTGATATATCATCTTTAGATGCACCATCTTTACAGTCAATAATTTCTTGTAATTTGAATAATTGATTGTAAATGGAATTCATATAAAAAATTAAGCTGTATGAAACATATGGAGTAATTTCACTACTTGTTAGTTGGACATTAATGTTAATATTAAAATTATTTTTTGGTATTAAATAATAATTCATTATCTATTATATAATAATTAGTAATATTTATATCTTTTTTTAATTTATTAGTAACATATTATATATTTTTACGTGTCTTCTTTTTTCTAGGTTTATCAGGTATTTCAACAATTTCTTCTTCTTCAAATTCTTTGACTTTGGCTTGGTCTAATTCTGTGGTTGTGGCTTTGCCTAATTCTGTGGCTTTTCCTAATTCTTCGCTTTCTTCTAATGCTTCAGTTGCTTCTTGTAGCTTTAATTTTTCTCTTAATTTTTTGGTTTTGGGTTTTACAATTTCTTGAGTTTCTTTTACAACTTTGCGAGCTAATATTGTTCCCGTTTGTTCAATATCTTCTTGATATGGCAATTCATCTAATAATGATTTAGTCAGTTTTTCAGCATTTCTTGTGGATGTTTTCTTAAAAATAAAGAAACGATTTAAAAATGATATGTCTTTTTCATAATCTCTCATAAATAGAGCATCCTTGTAATCACTTTCTTTCTCTGGATTTTTTTTAACATCATAAACCATTGCATTAAATAACTCATCAAACATACCACTTCCTTGAGGTAATTTCATATACCTGGCTTCTTCTCTAGTTAATAAGCTAAATCCATATTTCTCCATTGTGCTTGTCAAGAAATCAAAATTAACCAAGAATTCTGGAAGAGTTTGATTAATTGAATCTTGATATACATCAATTTTATATCCCAGACAACTTTCATTATCTTCAAATGTAGTAGCATCATAACTTTTTGTTATAGACCATATTTTTTTATCATCAATATATATTTCTTTACTTTCTCCTTCTTGTTTTTTTTTAAACATATTAAATATTTTCATACCATCATAACACGTCCCTATAAAATATCCATATATTTTAGTGCATTCCGCCACATTTCGTATAAAATTATAAAATATTTTTTTATTTTCAAACATATAATGTATAGCAAATTGACACGACGATATGTCAAATCCGTTATGAGCTTTTCCGTGTTGTCTTGTTACTGCTGGTCCAAGTTCTTTATTAGTTCCAATAGAACCAAAAACGGATTTCGTAATTTGATTTGCTTTATCGTTAAACATATTTGTTCCACTTCTGATATTTAATGAACTATTACCATTGACAAATAAAGCATAAGGCATATTTTTTGTTGTTTTCCTAAAATTTAAATATCTTGCACAAGCGCCATTTAGTCGATTATCAATATTATCGGAGGATATATCTATACCAAATACAAATGATAATTCTGAACCAATCCATTTTGGTAAATCGCCTGCCTTTCCACAAGCAAAATCTATTAAAATGTTATCTTTTTTTGATACACCTTTAATCAATGCCTTTTTAACATATAAATTGTGGAAGTCACGCATTCTTTGCGTCATTTTATCGCTTGTTATGCTGTTATAATAAACATCATCGGAAACTTCTAGACCAGGTATGCCTTCACCGGTGGCGATCATTTTTTCGGTTACTGGATTATGAATGGAACGCCAGTTGCTATTGGCTGTTTTGTAATCATTTGCACCAACACTATTTCCTGCTCTAAATTCAGCGGTTTTGTCATATCTAACTCGCATTGGGATCCATTTCCAAATACCTGGTTTTGTCATATCATATCTAAACTCAACCACCATCTGATCATCAAATATCTGTCTTTCTTCTGTGAATAACTGATATTTTCCGTTATTATCTATTTCTAACATTACGTTACATAGACCAGCTAATGGGTCAAAAGGGTCTGAAGGAAAGAATTGTTTTGGTTTATAACCGTCTTCGTCGTCAATATTTGCGGGATTTGAAAACTTATCATCTAATACATCTTGACACGGATTTGTATAACCGTGTTTTGTTTGATCAAACCCAACTGTTAGCACTAATGTTTTATATTGATTAAATTGGGTAGTTTCATGATTATTCATTCCATTTTCAAAAATGGGTGTAACAATATCTTTTCCATCAGAACTTTTTTTTGTAACAACTAAGAAATCGATTGTATTATAACTTTTGGGAAATGTCATTGTCGCTTCAGATGGTTTCCATTTAAATATATATGGCCACGTAATTTTTTTCTTTGGTCCTGCCTCTAACATTTTATGACTTCCAACTCCCAATAGAGTTGGAGTAAATATAAGTCCATCAATTTCATAATCAAAATTATTATCAGTTATACGTCTTAATAAATGATTACACGACTCAAATATATTATGTTTTAATAGTTTTGTCTCAAGTTTTTGTTCATTGTCATTTTTACTTTCTTCTGTAGGTTCAAAACTAGGATAAAACTTTTTTGATATAATTTTTATGCTATGATTAGTTATATTAATAACGCATTGTGGTTTTAATATTTTTATAAAATTTTTCAAGATTGGTAAACGGCAACCATCTTTAAAATATTTCGGATCTTTTGAAAATGTATTTATAAATGGTTTAGCTCTAATATCAACGTTATTTATATAATATATATCAAATGCGGCAAATGTGTTAATAAACGTTCCTAATTTATTGTGTAAAATTAATTCGCCATCTAATATTGAATTGTAACATTTTTGTTCTTCAGTAAAAGAACCAGTGAATATAATATTCATATTTGTATTGATAAGATAAATACGACCTTTATCATTTACGTATAATAAATGTCTATCACCATCCGCTTTTTCTGTTACGCAATATGCAAACGGTTCTCTAATGTTCGGAACGATTACATCTGAAGTTAAAGGCGCGACATTAATTAAATCTAAGGTAACTAATCCGGGACCTATAAAATCGCTTGTATATGCATATTTTTTAGCAACATATTTTCCATCTTTTTTCATTTGTTCTTCTTCAAAAAGTAGCTTAAGATATTCTTGTGATATGTTTCTTTGTTCTGTGTATGAAATCGGGAAATTGGTTTTTTGTAAACCGGATAGCACTTGTTTGACTACTTTTTGTAAATTATTTGATAAATCTTTGTAATTTTTATATAATGCCTTTGCGGTCGGATCAACTTCTATTTCAATTTCATAAACGTCTTCATTATTAAATACGTTTGATTCGTCGATATTATAGGTTTGTATCATCCATCCTCTTTCGTTTTTACTAGATGATTTTACAATACTTAAATCGACCTTAAATGGATATTTTTGATTAACAAATGTGACACGGTTCATATATCTAAAAACTTTTTTTGATTTATTCCAATTCTCAAAAACATCTATTCCAATCTTGCCTTTTTTACTAATTGACGTTTCATTATTAATGGTTACTCTAAAATTAAAGTCATCGAAATTGGCGCTTGCAATAGTTTCATCAGTTTCGATTTCATTTTTAATTATTTTGAAGGGCATTTTTCTATTTATTTTTACGTTATAAAAATCTTTATCATTAACAAGTTGTATACTATTAGTTTTACAATATTCTTGGATATTATTAATTCCCTTGATTTCAATGCGGAATTTTTCAAAATCACCAGTGGTTTTAAATTTACCAGTTCTAACATCAAGAAATTCTGGTTGTATTCTTAATAGATATTCACCATTTTGCGACGATGATGTCCAACCATTTGATTTTAATTTTTTAACAACATTATCATAATCTAATTTTGTCAATCTTCTAACCCCCCTTGTTCCAAATTTAGCTTCCATTTCAGTTTCGCTGTATTTGTTATTTTTGGAATTGATAAACGCTAAAGATATAACATCTAGTTGATGTTGTGGAGATATATCAGGTTTAATGTTAGTTTTAGTTCCTTTCATAATAATATATATATATGTAATTATATTTATATTATTATTATTCAATTTTTTATAATTCATAACTAATAGTTCATAACTAATAGTTCATAAATATCTTTTTTGGTCATCTTTTGTTTTAATGTTTTATGTTTATGATCTTCAATATTTATATTTAATTTTTCACATAATTCTGTTAATTCTTGTAATTTATATGAACCAATACCTTTTAATGTTGTGTCGAAATTAGTTAATTTATAATATGTTTCTCTATATTTGTTACACATTTCTTCAGTAACATCTAATTCAATTGAATGATAATAAGTTTCATTATTTCTGTGAACAATATTCATTGGCGAATCGTTTATTAATAATTCATAAACTTTACGTTTATCAACTAACAATACGTTAATATTTTCAAGAACACATAAAGCAAAAAAGGTCTTTGGAGAAATTTTATCTTTATTGGCTAAATCATCTTCTAATTGAGTTAATGGTTTAATTTTATGTAATTTTAAAAGATCTTTATTTTTCCTGAGCAATTCAATATATTTAAATTTTTGATTTTTTTCAACGACAAAGTATTGATTATTTATTTCCATTTCATAATTAGAAAATCCGTATTTTAATATATAAAAACACCAAAAAAGAGAATCTTTTTGTCTTGGTCTATACATTGTTTCTTTAACTTTCACTTTATTCGTTTGATTATGATGTTTTATCTCTTTAATATCAATAGTTTTTTTCACTTTAGGTTTGTTATTAGTTTCTTCAACTTTATCAAAAGTTTCTTTTTTGTTAGTTTCTTCAATATGTTTTAATGATGATTTAGGTGTTATATTTTCATTATTAAAATGGATAATATGTTTAGTATATCTATTTATATTTTTAGACGTAAACATATAATCTTGTAAATCATAAAAAATATCTTTTTTATAAGAATTATTGATTCCTTTTTTAATCATTGTATATTACATAATTATGTAGTGATATCTTTATTATCTTTTAAAAAAAATGTATTTTTATATTTTTCTTTTTCTTGCTCAGCATTGTTAAGGTAATTCTCTTGGGTATTAACATAGGTAATATAAGCCATAAGTTCATTTAATACACTATTTTGTAGTTCACTTAAATTAATATGAATTCCATATTTATTTTCATTAATAATGGTATTTTTATTTTTTGTTAGTATCCTAAGAACTTCTATTTGATTAAACTTGCTCATATTTTCAAGTTGTTCTCTAATATAGTTTAACTTGGTTGTATCATAATCATTTACAATAATTTCAGTAGACATATATATATCTATAGTTTTTTTGCTTTAAATAAAAATTATATATATATTTAATCTTCAAAAACTAATGTTGGTTTCATATTTTTCTGTGTTTCTCTTAAAGGTGGCACTAATTCAGCAATAATAGATATATATTTATCATTTAATTCAAATCGTTGTGCAATAATACGGGCAACAAATTTTTCATTTTCCTCGATAGAATTGAAGTATTCGCTAGCATAATAATGATCTCTTGCAACAAATAATATATATGGACTGGGTTGTTCATCAGAACTTTCAGCACGAATTCCTGCTTTAGTAATATTTTTAGCAATACAATTTAATTTCATTCCGGAAACTGGGTAACAAACTTCACAATTAAATACAACATCAAATATAATATTTTCTCCTTTAACAATTCCACTTGAAAATGTAATAACTCTAACGGATTCTGGCTTAACATAACCTTCAACAATACATTTTCCACCAACCATTTTAGTAATTGTATTTTCCAATGTTTGTAATAAATTCTTACCAATTGCAGTAATTGGTAACATTATATTTTTAGTAATTTGACAAGGGCTATAAACACCTTTTGTTTCCTGTTGTCTGTATTTTGGTTTAGATTGTTTAGCTATAGATTCCATTATATATTTAATATATAATTATTCTTTTAACTTTTTTCAATTTTTTATTTAAAAGTATTTAATAATTATTAATTAATATTATCTTTTTTCTTTTTTTTGAAATTCATTAATAATTGCTGTTTCGGTGTCTAAAAACCATGTCTTATTATCTTTATGTTGATGTTCAAAAATTCTCAGTGTTAGTTCTTGTCTTACAGAAAGTTCTTTGGCTCCATCCTTTGTTACTTTTGATGTAAACCTATCATCATTTTCAATAATATTTAATAATTTTATAATTTTGTCTTTTCCAGATTGATCACATCGAAATCCAGTGCTGCGTTCATTATCAGTGTCTTTAACTTGATAAACCATATATTTATTGTTAGTTTCAAATCCTATAAACCCAACATAATGATTTAATTCTTTTTCATTTTTTTTAAATTCTTCCGTTAATTTATATTTTTTTTTTATTGCATCTTCAAGATCTTTTATATCTTCTGGTTGAGCAGGTATCCATTTTTTATCTTCATTTAAAATAAAAATATTCAAATTATCTATTCTTGAAGGGCCATTAAACATAACTATTCCTGTAACTCCTGTTGACTTTATTATTTTTTTTTTTAAATATATGTTTATTTTTCTGAAAAATCTTTTAAAACTGTCATCCTTTATGTTAGTTTCTAAATATTTATTAGCATAAATATAATTTAACAGATCAACCTTTTCATTAATCATTAAGCTATCAACCATATGTTCAATAATGCATGTTTCTAAAATTTCGAGTCTTTCTTCATCAGTATTACCCGAAATAATATTTTCTTCTTTCTCCATTTTTTGAATCACTACCCCACAAAGTTCATACCAATTATCATTTCTTCTTTTAACATTAGCGGTAGCCTTTGTTAGATTATAATTATTAAACATTGCGTCTAACACTTGTTTGCCTTCATAAACATTTTCTTTCTCTGTTTCAATAATTTTGTCATCAATATCGTATTTATCAGTCCCGCGTTTATCAATGACAGGTCTTGAAATATCTGTTTTAATTTGAAATTGTATCATATCGTGTTTATAATCGATTGGAACTGAACGATCATAAATAGATATATTTTTGTAATTTAGTTCACTTGGTTGAAATAAATAATAATC
>Ga0315284_10001287_pt1 | contig 35721 bp, 24 predicted proteins | sample YL17G09_16_MG_FD_203696 | JGI IMG/M metagenome (GOLD analysis project Ga0315284, IMG submission 203696) | Sediment microbial communities from Yellowstone Lake, YNP, Wyoming, USA - YL17G09_16 | ecosystem: Environmental > Aquatic > Freshwater > Lake > Sediment | place: USA: Wyoming | collected...
GGCCGTTACGGCGGGCAGTTTGAGCAGATCGTCATAGGACAGGGTGAGTTCCCGCTCGACCTCGCCATCGATCGTCAGCCTCCAGTCTTTCGCGGCGATCGCGGGGATCGGGAAGTGAGTGCGTACGAAGAAGTCGTCGGTCGGGGTAACCGGGCCGTCCAGGTTCGCGATCGGGTACTCCAGGTTGACCGGCTCCTTTTGCCGAATGATCAGGCCGCGCGACCCCGAGCCGCCGTGCCCGTTTCGCGGGGGCGGTTCGTCCGCGCGGGCGTCGGCCGCGAGAACGGCGTGGGCGAACGGCAACGCGGCGACGGACGCCCCGAGGAACGCCCGGCGGTTGGACGCACCGACGGTTCCCGATATCTGGTAAGCCTTCATGGACATCTCCCTGTTGCGGTCATTCCCGTCTTCCGCCGGCGAACGGCCAAGGTAACCCGGCGGCGGCCGAGAGACTGTGATTTCAAAAAACGCCCGATCCGCCGCTCGGGTTCACCGCATTGTTCGGCTACGACGCACGCGAAAATGCTAAATCGCTTGTCGGGCCTTGCTCACTTCTTACGATCGGCATGATTGCCTTTGAGGAAATCCAGTAACGCTTGCTCTGGGATTCCACGCTCTGCACCATGCCCTTCATGCTGGACTTTGTAATGGATTACGTCGCCGTCGAGATAGCTGAAAACCTCCAAATTGCCGCTGATTAGGGATGGCTCCGTGATCCTTTTCCCCTCATGTCCCATGTGACGGGCCAAAACAAACGTCGACTCTTCGGCGGCAACAAACGTCAGTTTGCCGTCTTTGCCTGGAATCGCTCTTGAAGGTCCGCCCATGTATGGAACGAGATCGTCTTTCAGACCCGAGATATTCATCAGTCGCTTGCCCCTAACGGGAGTCGCCGCAACTGTGTAATTGTTGTCGTCGCCCTTGGCCTTGAAGTCCTTGCCGTCGTACTGCATCACGTTAAGAGGACTGACGGCGCTGATGTAGTTGCGAACGTGTGACAGGTCACTTTCGATCATCAGTTGATTCACCAGAGCTGATCCGTTGGACGAGCCCATGATCGTAAAGTTCTTTGGATCGACGTTGTCCGCTTTGGCCAGCTTCCCAACAATCGCTTCAATGAATTCGCAATCATCGGCTTTGGATCGCTCGGCAACAATGTTCCAACTCTCGCGATAGCCCTGCGGAAACACTGTGATGTACTGCGACGCTATGGTCTTGCGGTGTCGGCTGAATCCGCGTATGGCTTCCCGTGCGTGACCGCCGTTACCGTGTAGGAAGATGAAAACCGGAAGCCTATTCTTCCCTGCGTGTTCGGGAACATGGACGTAATACGGACGCTGAAAAGCCGTCTCCTGCGACCACGACTGAGTAATGACGTACTCGCCCGTGGTGACGGGATCGGAAGCGACAGATCCGGTCGGAGCAACGGCGACAAAAAATGCAGCAAGACAGAGAGAATGAAATTGCATTTTATGGTTTCCGAGCATTCGTTACGGATGTTCCTGACGTACTTCATCGTCATTGCAGTCAGATACGCTTTCGGCTGCCGAACGATCAAGTTGAGCAGTTCGCAGCCAACAGACTATCCATTCCGCTGGACGCTATCGCGAGTCTGCTCCGACGCTTGGTCCGCCGCTTCTGGGTGCCATACGGGGCGGCCCTCTCGAATCTGGCGCTGCCGCGCATCCTCCGAAATACGACGAATATCTCCCTCGAATCGCTTTGCGATCTCGCGACGGGCTTCGTGGATTTCCTCGACAATCGGATCAGTTCGTTGGGTCATCGCCATACTCCTCAAGCATGTCCTGCGGGGTGCAGATCACCGGAAAAGGAAGCCCGAAATCATCCAAGGTACGAAACACGCGTGGAAGGATCCTGGGATTTCCGATGTGCGAGCAATTCCACGTCAATAGATAGATAGTCTACGCGGCTCACTGCGGCAGAAGCAATGTGAAGGGCATCGACGATCGCATCCTTCGGTAGTATTGTCCTCGCCATGATTTGGGCGGCGAGGTCGTCGATTTCGCTGCTGAGCGCGACCAGCGGGATGCCGGCCAGATATCAGACACGCTCCTGTGCTCGGGCTGGATTGCCCATGTTGGCTTCATCAACCACATACTGGGACGTCACCAACTCGTATCGCTGGCGATGTAGGTTCCACCACCTTCGGGTGCAGTCGCCGTGAATAGCATCCCTTGTGAACGCATTGGAATGTTCTCCCGATCCCAGGCGATACTAACGCCGAACATAGTATGAGCCGTCACGCATGGTAAAGCGTTTCGAATCCGTTCATTTCTGTTCCTTCAAAATATTTGTTGCACATACGACAGTGGCGTATGGTATTTAACGCATAACAAATTTGGTAGGAGCTTTGATGGGCGTCAAGAAGGGCGACGGGCGGTGGCACCGCGGCGATTTCTGCGACCGCAGTCAAAAGCTGGGATTGGGTGGTCTATTTTCGCAGGGCCCACGGCACCTGCTGGAGAGCCTAAAAAGGTATCAGGAACCGTTTCTGGCAACCATGTCGGATTCGGTTTCCCCCCCTTTTTTTTACGTGGGCAACAGTATTGGACCGGGCGCCCAATGCGGCCGTTGTGCCAGACACCACTTTGCGAAATGCGAGAGCCGAATCGTTCTGGCTGTTCGCGCAGGCCAAGCGGGCGGACGCAGAAGCGGTGTGGGCGGATCGCGACGACATCGTGCCACCTATTTGCGGCAGCCTGACACCGACGGTCCACGCGACCTTCAACACGAAGCAAATCTCCCTCGCCGCAGCGCACGTCTTCCGCAGAGGGCGTCGCCTACAGTACGTGTTTGCGTCGAGGCCTGGGCCACCCTGGGGGACAATCGTCATGGCAAAGGCCGCGTTGCGGCTAGATGCTGAAGTCTGTCGTACGACCCAACAAGCGATCGATCAATTCCTGAGGCAGATCGATCGCCAAGGATGTCCCTCCCCCAAGGTCCGTCGGATTGATGCCACAGTAGACGGACCACGGGCCAAGATGCCGCCAACGACCGGCCCGCTTGGGCTCATTCGGCAGAACAGGCGTCGTACATCGATTGCAACTGATTGTGGAGAACCCTTGGCTGTGCAGCGGATTGATAATTACCGAATGCTCGGCAATGTAATTTTCCATGTGTTCGTCAGAAAAATTTGCGAGGGGATTGATGCGCACGCAATTCATCGACGGATCGACGGATAGAATCGGGCAACCGCCTCGGGCACCCCCTTCGGCACGGCGCAAACTTCCGATCAGGCAATCATAGTCGCCTCGCGTCGCCAAAAGTGGCTCCGTCTTGCGCATCTCACAACATTGCTTCTGCCCCTCGGGTGTCAGATAGAGGACACCATATTCTCGTGTTTGCTGTTCCATCGTTTTTTCGGGGTGCAGTGTCATGATCTTCAGTCCGTAGGCTTGGGCGAGTCGGTGCTGTGTTTCCAGCGTTTCCGGAAAATTGACACCCGTATCGACAAACAGAACATTCATGTTGATCTTCATGGAGCTAATCATGTGACAGATGACACTTCCGGCTTTTTGCATAGCCGTCAACGCCGCCACCCGCTTGCCGAATATGTCTTTCGTCCAACGGAGAAGGTCTGCTGGTGAACGGTCTTCAAATGCCTTGTTGAGTTCCACCAGATCGGCCTGCGTAAATCGCGCCATAACAGCTCAATGCCTCCCTGAAAATCTAATCATCTGGCCCGATTTCAGCGTTTCTTCGCCTCAAATCAAAAACGGGGATTCGACTGATGCAATCTGTCCCTCAGGAAAGACGAGGCCTTTACCTTGGCTCCGACCTTTACCTTGGCTTCGAACAGTGCGTTATATAGCAGAAGCCTTGAAATTGAGGCAACGTTCAAATTGCGGAGGCGCACTGAACGCTGGCGGAGTCCCTCGCCGCGGAGACACATTTTAAGGCTCGAACGCCGTCACGGCGTGAAATCGGTGGAAGAATCAACGGAGAGGCAGAACCTCGCAATCAGTTCGGCGGCAAAATGCAAATCTCCCCGGGAAACAACTTCCACCGGGCTGTGCATATAGCGGTTCGGGAGACAGACGAGTCCCGTCGCGACACCGCCTCGTGTCAATTGTAGTTCCGCAGCATCATTGCTCGCGGCCGTTGCCAAACCATTGATTTGAACGGGAATCGCTCCCTCGTCCGCCTGCTGAACCAGTTGCCGGAAGACCACCGGATTTACATTCGGACCGCGATAAAGTACGGGACCCAGACCAACTTTGATCCGCCCATATTGGGTCTCGTCAATCGTTGGACAATCGGTGGCGTGTGTGACATCGACCACAATCCCCAATTGCGGATCAATCTGAAATGCGCTTGTCTGAACCCCTCGCAGGCCAATCTCTTCTTGGACGGTGGAGACGGCGAAGACCGCGGCCTGGGGATGTCTCTGAGAAATCCGTTGTGCCGCGGTCATGACTGTCCACACACCGACTTTGTTATCCATGCCGGGAGCGGAAATGAGCCCGTTGCGAAGTTCTCGAAAACCAAGCTCCACCGTGATGGGATCGCCAATCGCAACGATCTGACGCGCTTCGTCCCCACTATTCGCAGCGATATCAACCCACAAATTCTTGATTTCCGGCACGGTCTTCCTGTCCTCTGGTGATTGGAGATGAATCGGCTTTCTCGCGATCACACCGGCAACAGCACCCTGTGTCGTCCAAACTTGGACATTTTGACCAATTAATACCTGGGGGTCCCATCCGCCGATGGCATGAACCCACAGATATCCCCTGTCATCAATATGCTTAACCAACAGCCCAATTTGATCACAATGTCCGGCCAGCATGATCCGAGGTGACCCACCGGGGTTGACCGCTGCAATCACGTTGCCATGCCAATCGGATTTGATGTCCGTCGCAAACGTCTTGGCAAATTGCCGAACCACATCTTGGACCGGCTTTTCGTAACCCGACGGACTGGGCGCAAGCAGCAATTTTTTGAGAAATTCAAGAGCATCGTCGTTCATCAAGTATCATTCCTGAGGACATCAGCCGGATTTTGAAAACTCGGGTGGACGTTGGATCCTGCCGAACGGGGTGCGTGAAGCCAGTGGCGTATTTCCTGCGGTTCGGACGGATCTTTATCCAAGACTCAATACCGATTTCAAAAAAACAAATATCACCATGACACCCAGTCGCCCTGATATTTCGTCATTTTTGTCTATTTTCCGGATAATGGTCTGGACGTCAATATTTCCTTTGACGATTCGAACACGTTATGGGTAGATTGCTTCCCCCGTCTCGCGCCGCCTCGGATTCTGTTTAAAGATTCAAAAAAACAGTAACAGCATACCACCCAGATTTAGACTACATTTCCCCGATTTCAGTCACTTTTGGAGTAGCCACAACATGTAGGCGGTTTCTGACCTCTCGGCCATTTGCAATGGCTTGGTCATTTTGACCTGTGAGGTCGTTCGTTACCAAGGAGGATCGTTATGAGTTTCCGATGCGAACCTACAAATTTCATGACCCTTGCTGATTGTGTTGAGCGTGCTGTGCAGTCGAAAACCAGCGGGCGGATCCGAAATCTTGGGGTGCATGTTGTTGACGGTTGTGTGATTGTTTCCGGGAGCACATCGACATACTACAACAAGCAACTTGTGACGCACGCCGCTATGGCAGCCGCAGATGCGGTTTTCGTTATGAATCAAGTCGAGGTCTGTGACGTGGCGTCCAAGTCCTCATTTCAAGCCTCTGCTCGCAACTCGAGTGAATCGGCTTCGGTCTGACGGTCAATCGTCCCTTGGCAGGGATTCTTTTTTACTGTTCCGAATGCAAGCTCGTCACCTTTTCGTAACCGTCGAAGATTATCACGATGCTGCGACACGATCAGCAGCGGGACCACGACTGCAAACAACCCCTGACTCCAAGTTCCGTTCGCAAATGGCGATGGACGGAGGGTGGCCCATTGAAAGATCCAAAACGTTGCGGCTGCAATCATGGAACTCAATGAAACGATTCGCCAGACAACGAAGGTACTCAGGAACACCCCTGCTGCGACAAGCAAGCCCCAAGGGCTGAGTAGAGCCACAACGCCAAGCGATGTGGCGACCCCTTTTCCGCCTTGAAAGCCGAGCCAGCAGGGGAACATATGGCCCACGATGGTCGAAACACCCGCCAGAACCCTCATGTGCGGAACGAATGACTCGGTACTGACAAACAGCAACCCAGGCAAAAACATCGTCGGCAGCCAACCCTTCAACGCATCCAGCAAGAGGCAGACCAAACCCCAGGTTCGGCCGAGGACTCGGCCGGCGTTGGTGGCCCCAATATTGCCGCTGCCGTGATCACGAATGTCCACACCCTTCACCACCCGGCCAATCAACAGGCCAAACGGCACCGAGCCTGCAAGGTAACTACAACATGCCAGAATGATCGCAGATAACAACATGACTCATCACATTCTGCTAAACCACTATTTAGAACGGTGATTGCGGCGGACATCGACTCTCCACGTTGTCGACATGTCGGCAGCAGCACTCCGCCGAATGACACACCCAAATCCACGTGTTGTCAACAATCCTGCCAGAGGCTATCCGAGAACCGGACCGCCCACAACCGGTCCGTCTGCCCTCACTGCTTGACCTACGTCAAACCGGCGTTTGTCTGAGGCCTCAGTCGCGACAGACTTTTCCGGCCGTTCTTTTACCGAGCTATTTCACAATATGAGCTATTTCACAATATGAGCGACGGCGAGGCTATTGCCAAACCTTTTGAAGTCCCTGAAGCTCCAGACGACCTTTTTTGCAGACGTGACTTCCAGCAGTTGAGGATTTTCCGGCCCGGCATGGCAATTGACGATGAACGTGTTTCCATCGGGAAGACGCTCGACCATCGTGACCCATGCCAAAGTGATTCCTGGCAAGTCCTGTTCCTCCACAGACCAGACGGTCTTGCCGCTCTGGTCAACCTCCACGACTCGATGTCCATCACCGGCGCCGATTAATGTATTGCCGTTTGCCAATCTCTGAGCGGAATACACCTTTGTCCCAACGAGGTAGTCCCAGACCACGGTCCCCTGTGCGTTGTATTCGCGGACAACCTTGTCTCCTTCATGAGCAACCAGATAGTTGCCATTTTCGAGTTTTCTGGCGAGCCGAGTGTCGGTATGGAAATTTTTATGATTCAGGGTCAACACGATTTCTTTTTTGAGGGTCCCCTGAGCATCAACCTCAATGATTCGGCCGGAACCGCTTTCGACAATCATTGTGTCACCATTTGCCAACCGCTGGAATGCATGCACTTCGACCTTCTTCCCCGTATTGCCATGCTGATTCGCAGCGTCATATTTCCAAACCGTTGCCCCCTCCGAATCGATTTCGACAATGTCCGTCCATGATCTCTGAAACAGAACGTTTCCATTCGGCAGTCTTGACGCATCATGGATTTGCCGTATGGGCTGCTTCCAATCGATGTCACCCTGCTCATTGACCAACGCCAGCAGACGGGTTGAGTAGTCGCCAACGAGTATTTTGCGAGGGATACCCGTTTGAACGAAGGAATTGTCCTCTGCAAAAACGGATAACAGGGGAACCAGTGTCGACAAGACAAATACAAAATGGTGACAGTCTGATCGCATCAATTCGAATCTCCGTGGTATTGATTCTGTCAGGAAAACGCTCTTCCGTACTGAACGCCCTCAAGTGCGACACGTCCAAGGTGATCGCTGTGGGTTGTTACCAGCCCGCACAGTGCTTTTTTTTGGGGGGGGGGTAACACCGTATTTTTGGGGTGACCGCATCTTCGTCCATCGTTTCAAGGGTGGTTTCTGCTTTGTCGATTCCGCTACTGTTTTGTGGATCTCCATCTTCCCTCAAGTCAAGGACTCTCCCGCAGGACTCGTCGTCGGGGAGTGACCATTCGTTGCGTGAGAATCGACGTCCCGGTTCTCGCAGAAGCCCGGCATTGTATTAACGTTACCGCTTCCGATGTTCGCATCCAGCCTCCGTTGCTCAGGACATCCAAAGTGACCTGAGCAAGAGCGTCCCACGCATTGTCCTGCGGTTGGCCTTCGTCGTCCGGTTGAGTTTGATCCCGTCGTCACACGATCCGGGATGACGAGGGCGGCTCACTCGGCCTCAAATCGTCGCTGATGTGCTCGTTCCCTGTCGACCGGCTTTGGTCATATGAGGTCTTCGCGGTCCTGCAGAGGACTTCTATTTTTGGAACTCTCCGTGGTAGGAGAAGGACGATGTCTGGCAATCTGAGGGACTTCGCCTTCCTCTGCTGCACCCCTCGAAATTTCCAGCTCGGTGACATTCTCGCTTCCCGCCGCTACCGAATGACTGGTCAATGCAGGGCTGTCACCAATTTCTGAATCACTGCTCTGGGCAGTGGTGATCGTTGCGTTAACGTCTCCGTCACCCTTTGTTGTGGAACGGGAATCCTGATCTTTTAAAACCCGAGTGGCCTCTGTTTGTTCACACTCTTGTTGAACTTCGGTTTGGCTGATGTGAGAGGCGGTGGTTTTAACGGTCGTTGGCGGCAACGTCCAACTCTTCAATGCTCTTGCCTGAGAACGCGTCTGCGTCGGGTGACTGTCTTGCATCGCTGGAAGACCCGCTTTTTTTGTCGGCACGGATGCCAATGGATCGCGTCGATAGAGGATCGATGTTGCAACGGTTCCTGCGTCAAGACCGGTCGCATCGATCGCCTGACGCAGACTGTCTTGCCGCTGTTGTTCGGCAAAGATTTGCAATGTTTCTTGGATTGTTGCAGGCGGTCTGATCTCGACATTGGCAAAGAGCGGACGCGGCTCGTTTAACGCGATTTGTCTTGCCTCTCGTTTTTTCCGTCGGTCGCCCATGATGAAAGCGAGCAAAGTTACCAGCAATGCCAACCCGACCGATGTCACGATTCGAATCATCGTGGAGACAATCCCGTCCGCGGGCGGGATTGCGTTTGACGGACGAAATGGAGTCACCACCGGGGTCAGCAATGTCGGCGCGACATGCATTCCGCCACCCGATCGATAACCTTCCCGCTTGAAGAAAAAACCTGTGACACGCACGGGTAAAGGAGTGTTTGTTCCCGGAATCAACGTCTGGGGAATGCTGGTCGAGACAACGCGATAAGGATGGTTGCCCGAATCTCCCGTAAAAATCCATGCTTCATACAACGTTGTGATCCCATAATCATTGGGAGTGGCTTCGAATTGATAGAGACGCCGAAGAGATCCTTGGATCGTGACCAGTTCACCTCGAAAACGATCCGGTTCCGTCATCACGTTGACGTATTGCACTTCGGTTGTCGCCGCACGTTCCAGATCATGAAGCGACAAACTGCGGACATGGTGTAACAGTCGAAAGTAGGCCTCCGCTTCATCGTTCCGAATTCCTATCGTGTTGTCGCGGATTTTCGAGAGAAGTCGCTTGTCGAATTGAGTCTTGCGTTGTGACGCGTCCCGGTCTCTCGGTGATTCAAGGACGGTAGAACCATCACCAGCAGCGGCCTGTTCTGCCCGCGATCGTGGAGCGATCTTGAGGAGATCCGGCGGTGGACCAAAGTCCGCATCGCCCAGAATGAACTCGTCGTCCCCAAGGAGAGATCGAACACCACCAGACCCGTCGCCATCGAGGTTGATCTCGTCTTTCAAATCGGTCGGACGGCCGATCATCGGGTGGGGCGTTGGGGGAGGGTCCTCGAACAGAGTGTTCCACACAAACAGGCACAGCGCCAGCATGCCGATGATCGACAACATCCGCATTTGCAGGCGACGATTGAGATGCGGTGGCGTGGACTGCGAGGTCTCGAATCGCATGGCGGACACAGTGGGGTAGGATGTAACTGCACAGGAACCGCAGCCTCCAAAGCGCAGTTCAACCCGTACCGCAGAGTCTATCACCTTTCGCCAATCTCACAACTCCCCCTATCCCTGTTTGCTGCCGTGACTCGGCATCCGACGACGAGCAGAACAACGAATCACCCCGTCAGCGAACGACTCTAAAACTCCAAAATCGTTGCCAAACTCGTCCCCTCAGAAACCGCACAGAATGTATGCAACATCAGCACAATTCCATTCTGACAACATCGAATCGTGCGGAGATCATTGCCGAGCGGGTCAGAAATGGTTCCGAGTGGGTCGCCCTCTCGAACCGAATCACCCAATTTGACGCTCGATTCAAAGAAACCGGTCATGGGCGAGGGATTACAAATTTGGAGGTGTCCCGAATTCGGTCGATGGTCCTCAACCACGTGCTGAATGGCCGAGGGCGGCGGTTGCCTATCGATCATCTGCAGGCAGCCAAGGACATTCAAACAGCCCGTCACATACGCCTCGACTCCCTCCGAGGAGCAGTTGGCAGAGCCTTGATATTCCGCATAAATCGCCGGCACCTTGGCATCGCGCGCGACGGATAACGATCGCCCCTCAAGACGGTAATCCGTGCCCCACACCACAGGAAGATTGAAGGCCTTGGCGATCCGACGTTGTTGGTCGAGCAATTGATTGTCAGGGTGCAGCATATATCCGACCAAGGGCAGGACGCCGATGCGAGTCCCTCCGGTATGGAGATCAATATAATAGTCGGCCTGTTGTATTTTTTGACTGAGGGCATCGGCAATGCGCTCAGTCGTCGTTCCATCGGCACGGCCGGGGCAGGCACGAGCCAAGTCGCGTTCGTCTTCGGCAGTTCTTTGACCGCGGGCGAATGCCGGCTCATTCACCACAGGAATCAATGTCAGCCGCCCGCGGAGGCTGTCCGGATTGATCGTGCGACCGATTCGGCGCAGGGCCACCATCGGTTCGAACTCGTCACCGTGGACGCCACCTGTAATCAGCAGATGGGGACCCGCTGCAGAACCACGGATATCAATTGTTTGAAGAGACAACAAAATGCTTCCTGTATCCAATATTTTTCGAGTGGGAGCGATACCGTTTGGCGAGATTCCTGACAACGATGAGACTCCGTCAACCCCTCTGTGACAGATTCGCCATCGCTTATTTACTGTCGATTTCGAGCTTACTGCGACGGTCTCGCCACTCGCTCTGGTAGTCCTTGACGTACATCCCCAGAAAATTCTTCATGGCCAACTCCAACTTGAGTCCCTTCCCCAACAAATCCGTTCCTACCAAAGCTGTATCAAACGTTTTGATGAAGATGTATTTTTCTTTTTTGGGAGCCAAATGTTCGTAAACCTTAGTGGCCGCACTGAGGTCCGACTTGTTCTTTGAGCCGACCGCCACAAAAACCGGGCGACTGATATTTCGGAGGAAGGTCAGCGACTTGGAGACGTTAATACCCGCCGCGGACGTTTCCGGAGAAAGCAAAATCAGTGCTTGCACGTCCTGTCCTTTAGGTGTTTTCTGAGCCACCGCCGCCGCGTCTTCGTAGGGCGGTTTCGACCAGTCGAAATCAGCGTAACAGATCGCCACAGGAGTGCTCACGTCAGCGGCAACAATGCCGATTTTGTTCATGTTGAGCTGCTTTTTTTGATGCTCACTGAACACAAACTTCTTGACCGCTTCCATGTCCCCGTTAATCATCCCCAAATATTCACGGGCATTGGGAGTCCCCGATTCACCTTTCTTGCCGCGGGTACTGCCTCCCGAACTCTCCCCGTGGCCTCTCAAGTCGACACTGATAACCGCGTACCCCTCCTTCTGTAGCGACTCGGCATAGGTCTTCCACACTTGACGACTGCCACCCTTGCCGTGCAGTAGAATCACGACGGGAGCCTCCTGACCGATTGTCGATTTAAAATACGTTGTCTTGATTTCGGCTCCATCACCGGCGACAAGAGGTTTGTCTTCGCTCGTCGATTGGCCCTTCGCCGCAGACTGCCCGATCGCTGAACGGACGGGGGTGGGGATGATGCCGATCGCGAGGATAAGCAACAAACCATGGGCAGACAAGAAACGGCGAATCGAATCGCCACCCGTTTTTGACGAATTGTTCTTCGCAGACAGTGGCATGCGATTCCTCCGACGTAACTCGCCTGATGCGATGGCCTGTGAGACTAAGACACCGGACCTCATGGTACTCTTTTCCCGAGGTTTGATTGACGGCTGACAACGTCTGCGGTCAGTGTAGAACCGAAAAAAATAACTTTCAATCCGCTGAATCGGGTATTGTCATCCTATCGACCGAGTCTTTCGATTGCGTAAAATTTCGTGCTGCTCTGTTTTATCTGCTGACAGTTTCGCGGCGGAAGCACGATCACTCAGGCATTTGGCGCCGGGCGAAAGACGCTCGCGGGAAGCGAATCGACCAAACCGTTGCTTCCACTACGTTAATCCTTTTTTGCCGCAAGAACCAGGTTTCTGATGACATCGTTTGCCGCACCACCAGGACTGTTTGTGACCGGGACCGATACAGGAGTTGGCAAGACTCAGATTGCGGTCCTGATCGCCGAACAGTTGCGTTCCGAGGGTGTGCAAGTCGGGGTCTACAAACCCGTCTGCTCTGGAGCGTCTTCAGATCAGGCGGGGCGAATTTGGTGGGATGACATTTGCCGACTCCGCGATGCCGTGCGAGGAATTTGGACGGATGACGAACTGTCCGACGATGTCGTCTGCCCCCAACGATTTCTCGCCCCTCTGGCTCCTCCCTTGGCCGCCCGTGCCGAAAATCGAGCAGTCGACATTCCTTTGCTGCGAACGGGTGCAGACCGCTGGAATGGACGATCCGAATTTCTGATCGTTGAGGGGGCCGGCGGATTCCTCACCCCCCTCAGCGAAACCACCAACGTCGCGGATCTGGCCTGTGACTTTCGATATCCGCTGATTGTTGTCGCTCGCTGTGGACTCGGAACGATCAATCACTCACTTCTCACCATTGAAGCCGCACGCAGACGAGGCCTCCAGATTGCCGGTGTGGTGTTGAATCAGCCTCATCTGTCAGACAATCTGGAGTTATCGAGCGACAACGCGGCCGAGATCGAATCGCGGGGTGACGTTCCGGTCATCGGCGTCGTCTCGTGGAACTCCGTCGACATCCGACGTCATGGAAGGACTATCCGGATTGCGTGGCAAACACTCACCACAAAGTGCTCCCGCGGCTGAGTTCCTGACAGGAGACGAAACCCGCAGGCCGACTGAAAATATTGAGGATATTGCATTCGGTACGATCAAGCCTTGGGCTCGTCTCGCCGTCGTGACACGAGTTACGGCAGTTCCTTCGTCGGGCGACGGCGACCTTCAATTCTCTGTTGACTTAAAAGATCATCCTCCTGCGAGCCACGCTTTCCCTTCAGTGACGAATTCTCGGTGTCTGAGAAATCACGATCTGCACCATTCAATTCGAGCATGTCGAGTTCTCCGTCGTGGTTGGTGTCGAGTTCCTCAAACTTGTCTGATAACTGAGCCCACTCGACTTTGGAAATTCGTCTATCCTGATTGACGTCCAACAGTCGTAAGAATTTCGGGTTCCGGCCCTGACGAGGTCTTCCTTGTTCGCTGGATTCGGTCGCAGGTTTGATCATCTGTCCCGCAAAAGTCGCCCAGTCCTTCTCCGTCATCTCGGTCTTTCCCGCACGATCGAACAGCGGTTTGATTCGATCTCGCAGTTTTTCTGGAACCTCTTCCAGCGAGATCTTGCCATCTTTATTGCGATCCAGACGCTCAAATTTTTGTCGCATATCGCCTCGGTCCCCGGGACGCTTGTCGCGGACAGGACTAAAAGAGACATGCGGATTATCCTCAAGGGTATTCGCCTTTTGAAACTCGTCCTTCGTCAGAATCCCATCGGAGTTCTTGTCCCCCAGACGAACGATCCGTTCAAAAAAACGCGATTGCTCCTGCGGGACTTCCCCTTTCGTCAGCTGTCCGTCTCCATTCTTGTCCAATTTTTGAAACAACGCACTGTGCTCCACCGAACCCGCATCCTCGCTGCGAGAATCAGAGATTCCAGCCAACAACATCGCGGCGAAGACGGCTGGGTAAAACACTCGTGAACGGCTCATCAGATGAGCTCCTGACAAACATTCCATGGGAAAACCTCCGAATTTGACTCTGTGATGTCTGACTCGTCCACTTCCCGCCAACTCGTACTGATCCTTGAACCCGCCGAGTATTATGAACACCGCGTGCGAACCTAGGTTTCGTATCCGCAGGACAGATTGACTTTCGGGGACTGGCCAAGACTGTTGCTGCCTGATAAGCGTCATTGGTCCTTGTCGGTAGGAACGTTGAAAAACCGGACAACGAGTCGAACAGAGTGCCGTTTAGTGTTCGTGTGCGGCACGTCTGAGTCGATCATTCATAGAAATTCCAAGTCCAATGTCCGGTAAAGGGACCGCCAGAATAAGATCCAGATTTGCGCCGTCAAGTCGATGCAAGGCGTTGAAGAACGTCGAGGCCGCTTCAATCAGATCGCCAGCTTGTGAAAGAATTTCGGTCTGTGCGTAGTGTTCGGAACCAAGACATGGCTGAAGAATAAGCAAGCCCATTCTGGGCGACGGAGGGATGCGCGGAATGTCATCGACGATTCGGAGTCTGGTTCGAGGGGCATAATGACTGGCCAACATTCCCGGTGCGGCCGGGCTCCGTTCATCGGAGAATGAGGGGACGGGGCGGCGAACCGGTCCGACGACGCTTTCGATCTCTTCCAAGGTGATGCCGCCTGGTCTCAAACAAATGACCGTGTCGCCCTCGAACTGTACGATCGTCGATTCAATCCCGACACGACACGGACCCCCGTCGACAATGAAATCGACTCGATCTCCAAGTTGCTGGCGGACATGTTCCGCAGTTGTGGGACTCAAACGGCCGAAGAGATTGGCACTGGGTGCCGCAATCGGCACGTCGGCGAGTCGGAGAACGTCTCTGGCTAATGGATGATCAGGAACGCGAATCGCTACATGGGGCAAGCCGGACGTGACGATGTCCGGGATCATCGGTGTTTTGGGTAAGACCATCGTCAGCGGACCAGGCCAAAACGTTTTCGCTAATTGTTCGGCCCTTGGTGGAAATTCGAGAACGACACGCGGCCACCACGACGACTCGGCAAGGTGCACGATCAACGGATCGAAAAACGGGCGTTCCTTAGCTGCGAAGATCTTCGCCACGGCACGCGCATCGAACGCATTGGCACCCAGACCGTAGACGGTTTCCGTGGGGAGGGCGACCAACCCACCACGCCTGAGAATCGAAGCGGCAGCGGACGTGACGGCGTAAGACTCGGAAGATGACATTGTCCGAGTATACCGAAACTGCTCAATCTGGCGAATCGTGGCCAGAGTTCGGCTCCCGAACAGTGCGCGAGAATTGTTTTCGACCGTGCTGACGATAGAATTGGCCCCTTCCCCTGTTCCCAAGGGCCTGAGGGCCTGATTCCATCACACCGGCAAATTGAATGTCTGATTCCTCCCGTTCACGATCAATACCCGCAACGTCCGACTCTGTTTGTGTCAGCACGGCTCCAGAACCACAACAAACCTCGCCCCCTTGCTCCGACGGTCAAAACGCTGCAGAAAGCAGGTTGTCGGTTCCATCGTTGTCGGACGATCGTCAGGAAGAGGTGGTTCTTGTCCTTGATTTTGGCGGTCAGACAGCGCAGCTCATCGCCCGGCGAGTGCGCGACCACAATGTTTTCTGTCAGCTCGTTCGGCACGATTTGTCTCTGGATCGAATTCGGGTCTTGAAACCCAAGGGGATCATCCTGTCAGGGGGCCCGGCCAGCGTTTACGACAAGAATGCGCCGCAGGTCGATCCCGGTTTGTTCGAGCTGGGTATTCCGATTTTGGGAATATGCTACGGAATGCAACTCGCCTGCCAGACCCTCGGCGGTGCTGTCACACCGGGAAACAAACGGGAATTCGGCAGAACCAGTTGCCGAGTGTCTCAAACCGATCCGCTGTTGGAAGGGCTACCACAGTCTGTGACCGTCTGGATGAGCCATGGTGATCAGGTTCAGGACGCCGGCGGACAATTCGTGGCGCTCATGGACACGGCCACCTGTCCACTGGCCGCCGTCAAACATCGGACGAGACCGATTTATGGACTTCAGTTCCATCCGGAAGTAACGCATACGGAGCATGGCAGCCGACTGCTTGACAACTTCGTCAAAAATGTGTGCGGCTGCGGTGGGACATGGAAAATCAGTTCGCTGATCGAACGAGAAGTGGCTTCCATTCGAGTACGTGTCGGCCAAAAAAGGGTCATCTGCGGACTCTCGGGCGGCGTGGATTCGTCGGTGGTCGCAGCGTTGCTGTACAAGGCGATCGGCCGACAATTATCGTGCATTTTCGTGGACAATGGTCTGCTGCGGAAAGGGGAATCCGACAGGGTTCGAGAGCGATTTCAGAACCACTTTTTGACAGACCTTCACGTCGTCGATGCGCGTCACCGCTTCTTGTCGGAGTTGGCCGGTGTGACCGATCCACAGCAAAAAAGAAAGATCATTGGTCGAGTCTTCATTGAGGTGTTTCGGAAAGAGGCCGAATCGATTCAGGACGCCCATTTTTTAGCGCAGGGAACACTCTATCCTGACGTCATCGAATCGGGAGCCAACCGTGATGGACCGGCCGCGACGATCAAAGCGCATCACAATGTGGGCGGCTTACCTGAAGAACTCGGATTTGAATTGATCGAACCCTTGCGAGATCTTTTCAAAGACGAAGTTCGCCGGATGGGATTGGAATTGGGTCTCACTGATGAACTCGTCTGGCGACACCCGTTTCCCGGTCCGGGTTTGGGTGTGAGATGCCTCGGCTCCCTGACGTCCGAACGGTTGCAGACTCTCCGTGAAGCCGATGCCATCGTGATGGAAGAACTTCGGCGTGCGGGTCTTTATCGCCAGATTCAACAGGCGTTTGCCGTTCTGCTCCCCGTTCACAGTGTCGGAGTAATGGGCGATAGCCGAACCTATGAAGAAGTCATTGCGGTGAGAGCGGTGCAAACAGACGATTTTATGACTGCCGACTGGTTTCCCATGCCCCACGAGATCTTGCAAATCATTTCCACGCGGATCATCAATGAAGTGCGCGGCGTCAATCGCGTGGTCTACGACATCAGTTCCAAGCCACCCAGCACCATCGAATGGGAATGATTTGATGTCTGGCAACGGCAGGCATTGAGAAGCACAAAACACCTGTGAGTGGGAAAACATTCCGGGAAATGCGTCTGCCCCTCCGTCGCTGCCAAAATCAACAACTCCGCGGGCCCCGCCGTCTCCCGTTTTGCCACACGTGGCCGAGTGGTTGGTTTTCTGTTAGAAGTGTCGGCAGCACAGCGCCAGCCATGTTGACTTGAATTGCTGGTGTCGGAGTGCTCATCTGTGGGAGCGCTCCGTCGAGAATGATTGGGTGATTGTCCGCAGAAAATTCCATTCAAGTCGTACTAATCAAGGACGTTTGTGATGACCGTGGCCATTACTGCCGTGCATGCTCGCGAGATCTTGGACAGCCGAGGCAATCCGACCATTGAGGTCGATGTCGAATTAGAGGATGGGACGATCGGCCGAGCTGCCGTTCCCAGTGGCGCCAGCACCGGAGCTCACGAGGCTTGTGAACTCCGCGACGGTGACAAAAATCGGTTCCTCGGGAAGGGGGTCCGCACGGCCGTTGAAAACGTCAACGAACACCTCGCAGATGCCATTATCGACCTGAATGTCACTGATCAAGCGGCGATTGACCGGGCCATGATTGAAGCGGATGGCACGCCCAATAAGTCACGTCTGGGCGCAAATGCGATCCTCGCCTGTTCGCTCGCGGCCGCACATGCCGCCGCCCGCGTCAGCTTTCTTCCGCTGTTTCGGTATCTGGGTGGAATCGGGGCCAATACGCTGCCCGTTCCCCTCATGAACATCATCAATGGAGGAGCACACGCCAATAACGGAATCGATCTGCAGGAATTCATGATCGTTCCCTCCGGTTTCGATCGATTCAGCGATGGCCTGCGTGCTGGTGTGGAAGTCTTTCATCAACTCAAAAAAGTGCTGAGCGAGATGGGGATGAGTACCGCAGTGGGTGACGAAGGCGGGTTTGCTCCGAACTTGCAGACCAACGAATCCGCCATTCAAGTGATTCTGAAGGCCATCGAAAAGACCGGTTATAAGGCGGGCGAGCAGATAAAACTGGCCTTGGATTGTGCCTCGACGGAGTTCTACGACGCAAAGTCTGGCCTGTACCAGATGGACGGTCAACAGGTGAACTCTGACGAACTGATCGGCATCTGGAAGACGTGGTCCGAAAAGTATCCGATCTGTTCGATTGAAGACGGCTGCGCCGAAGATGATTGGGACGCATGGAAACAACTGACCGAGACGCTCGGTGGCCGTGTCCAACTTGTGGGCGACGACCTGTTCGTCACAAATACGAGTCGTCTGAAAGACGGAATTGCCAAGGGTGTGGCCAATAGTATTTTGGTCAAGGTCAATCAAATCGGGTCGCTGACGGAAACCATCGATGCGGTCCAGACGGCTTATCGCAGCGGTTATACAGCCGTGATGAGCCACCGCTCCGGCGAAACGGAAGACACAACCATTGCGGACTTGGCCGTGGCGTTGAACTGTGGGCAGATCAAGACCGGTTCGGCCAGCCGCACCGATCGCATCTGCAAATACAATCAATTGCTCCGGATCGAAGAACTGCTGGGCAATGAGGCAAAATATGGCGGGACTCTGTAAACACTCCGAAGGTTTCTATCCCGCCGGCGGACACAGGTGATTCCTTCACGCGAATCTCCGTGATGTGTCATGTCGTCAACGATGCACATCATTGTTGACGACATGGCGAGCCACGACGTTGATTCTGCCGGATTGACAGCGTCCGAGCGGTTTGCGGTTCGGCAAAAATTGCGGGCAGGCGACAAGGCAGGGACAACGCAATGGAAATAACCGTAATTTCCCGCAACCTCCGGATATTCGATACAGATTCTCGCCAAATTGACCCGATAGATAACCTCAAGCGCGACTTGTCGTGCCCGTGTTGAGCTATTGCGGCTCTCACCGTTCCAGCTTCACGGCGTTCAATTGAGGGAACGACTGATGCGGACTAGGCAATGGTTAACGAGCGTCTTGAGTGGGTGTCTGGCGGTCTCTGCTGGAGTGTCGGCAGAGGCACAGACTCCACCCTATCCACAATATGGGCCGGGAAATCCCGACGCGGCAGGAATGCTACCGCCCCCTTACGACTCCAACTACGGAACCGCTCCGCAGTCGTATACCGGAATGGAGTCAGCCGGCTACCCACCGAACGCGAACCAGTGGCCCAATATGTCTCCTTATATGGGGCCGGCGGTCGACCAAACCACCAATGAAAATGGGTTGTGGTTCAATCGCCAAATCGGTGGTAACCGCCGTTATTATTTCTCTATTGATGGTCTGTTGGGACAGACTTACGGCACTCCACAGACGCTGATCGGTGCACCGGGGGTCAACCTCCCTGCGATCAATCCCAAGACAGGCAAGCCCTATGCCGGTGGTCCCACTGGTACCGGGCAATTCATCCAAGGGACAACAACGACAACCTCGGATACAACGACAGCAGTCGGACCAAGCCGAACCCTCTCAAGCTCAGCGGCGACGGGAACCGGAACCGGAACGGAAACCGGAATTGGAACCGGAACCTCAACCGGAACCTCAACGGACACCGGAGCGGCAGCCACTGCGATTTTTAAATCCAGAAGCCTTGGCACCGACTTTCCCATCGATCCGTTTGTGGGCGGGCTGAGAGGTACCTGGGGATGGACGAATCCTGACAGGACAGGACTTCAGTTATCCGGATTCTGGCTCAATCAAGCCGATTCGCATTTTTTCTCTGGTACCGGATTGGACTATAACCAAGCGGACGCCATACGGTTCGCAAGTCAATTCTATAACCAAGAACGTCTGCGCGCTCTTTCCGGCATTCCTCTCGCGGGAGCGGACACCGATGGAGACGGAAACCAAGGAGTCTACCAGCCCTTTGACATTTTTTACAAAGTCAATCTGGAGTCCCAGTTGATGGGCGCAAATTTGGACTGGTTTTCGGCCCCGATCTACGAGCACAACAGCATCACTGTCAGCCCGATTGCCGGTGCACGCTTCTTAAACATTCGCGAACGACTCGCCTTTAGCGGCGCGGACAGCGGGCTTGGGTACACCGTTCAAGGCCCTGTCGCGACAGAAGGCGGAACAGCAGCAGGAACGACGACTGGAACAACGACTGGGACGACGACTGGGACGACGACTGGGACGACAAGCGCAACAACCCAGACCACGGCCGACCCATTCAGCCCCATCACAATTAACGCGGATCCCCTCGTCCCGAACATCATGCAATCGCAGTTGGATTCGTCAACACAGTCCTACTTGGCCGGCCCGGAAGCCGGCTTGCGGTTCGACATTGGCGGCGACAGACTGAAACTTGTGGCTCAAAGCAAAGTCGGACTGCTGGCCAATAATTCAAATCGCAAACTCTCCGGTTTCAACATTGGCGATGCCTACTACGTTCCACCACTCCGAACGACCCCGGTGATGCCTGGGATTGACTCACTCCGGCCAACCCTAGCAGACCCACGGGATACACCAGCCATCCGGGAGGCCACCAAATTTTCTTCGACGGATTCAACGACCTATCTCTCTGTGATGTTTGAGCAATCGATCATGGCCAAGGCACCGCTGCTACAATTTGTCCCGATCCTCAACAAGATGAGTGTCTTCAGGGCAGCAGAATTTCAGACGGGATACACGGTAATCGTCGTCGGAGACGTTCAGCGAGCAGCAAATACGATCGACTGGCAAGCCTATCCCGTCAAACCCCAATTGCTGGACAAGAGGTCCTCGTATGTCGAAGGGATTTACAACTTCGGTGTTGAGTGGACCTACTAATGACGACACCATGACCGATAACTCTGGTTCCGTTCCTGTTTTGACAATCAACAAAAAATGGCCCGAAAAGACTCTCTCTTTTCGGGCCATTGGCTTTGAAACGTGATCAACGAGAACCGAGTCCTCAGGAAGCTTCTGAAACGCTGAGGGTCTGGGGTTCGGTCGCCGTTGTGGGCTGGAAGTCCAGTTGCTTCAAATCGCCCACTTCCTTGACTCTGACGGTGATCGTGTCGTGGCCTTCAAATGCTCCCTGCAACAGGTTTTCGGAAAGAGGATCCTCGATATACGTTTCCACAGCCCGGCGCAACGGCCGCGCTCCGTATTCCGTGGCATTCCCTTTTCCAACGATGAATTGCTTGGCGTCTTCTGTCAGCACCAATGCCAAGCCCTTCTCCGCCAGCCGTTCCCGAACTTTCGAGAGTTCGATGTCCACGATCTGCTTCAGATTTTCTTCCGTCAGTGACCGAAAGACGACGATCTCATCCAGCCGGCCGAGGAACTCCGGCTTGAACTCGCGTTCCAGTTCATGCTGCAATCTCTCTTTCATCCGATCATAGTTCGTATCCTCATCCTTCGGCGCGAAACCGAATTCGCTGTTAATGGCCTGGGCACCCGCATTCGTTGTCAAGATCAGGACCGTATTTTTAAAATCCACTTTTCGACCGAAACTGTCGGTCAAATGACCCTCTTCCATAATCTGCAGCAGCATATTAAAGACATCAGGATGGGCTTTTTCGATTTCGTCCAGCAGCACGACGGAATACGGGCGACGACGAATCTTCTCCGTCAGTTGCCCCCCTTCTTCAAATCCGACATAGCCAGGGGGAGCGCCGATCAGCCGGCTCACATTATGCTTCTCCATGTATTCGCTCATGTCGATCTGGATTAGGGCATCCTGATCACCGAACATGAACTCGGCCAACGTTTTGGCGGTCAGTGTTTTCCCGACACCTGTCGGTCCTGCGAACAGAAACACACCGGTCGGGCGCCGTGGATCCTTCAAACCACTGCGACTTCGACGCACACATCGGGCAACCTGCTTGATCGCCTCGTTCTGACTGACGACACGGCGGTGGAGTTCTTCCTCCATTCGGAGAAGCCGAACGGCATCTTCGCTAGAAAGGCGTGTCAGTGGAATTCCCGTCATTTTGGCGACGACTTCCGAGATCACTTCAGCATCAACAACACCATCTTTTTCCTTGGACTTCTCGCGCCAATCTTTGTTGAGATTTTCTTTCTTTTTCTTGAGCTTGTCGGCCTGATCGCGGAGTGATGCGGCCTTTTCAAAGTCTTGATTGGCAACGGCTTCTTCCTTCTGAGTATTCAGCCGTTCCACTTCTTCTTCAAGTTCTTTGAGATCCGGCGGCCGCACCATTGATTTCAAGCGGATTCGAGCACCCGATTCATCAATCACATCGATCGCCTTATCGGGCAGACATCGTGATGTGATGTAGCGTGTCGATAATTCCACGGCCTTGACCAACGCGTCGTCCGTGATCTGAACGCGGTGATGCTGCTCGTATCGGTCACGAAGACCTTTGAGAATTTCAATCGTCTGTGCGGGTGATGGGGGCTCGACCATCACCGTCTGAAACCGGCGTTCCAGAGCACCATCTTTTTCGATGTACTTGCGAAATTCGTCGAGTGTCGTCGCACCGATGCATTGAATCTCTCCCCGCGACAAGGCGGGTTTCAGCACATTCGAAGCATCAATCGCCCCTTCGGCTCCTCCGGCTCCGACCAACGTATGCAGTTCGTCAATGAACAGGATCGTATTTTTGGCCCTCTTGACTTCATTCATCACCGCCTTGATGCGTTCTTCAAACTGACCTCGATACTTGGTACCGGCCACCATCATGGCCAGATCAAGGACAACGATCCGCTTGTCTCGCAACAATTCTGGAACTTCGCCATTGACGACCATTTGTGCGAAGCCCTCGACGATGGCCGTCTTGCCAACACCCGCCTCGCCCAGCAATACGGGATTGTTTTTCTGGCGGCGACAGAGAATTTGAACAACACGCTCCATCTCATCCGCACGCCCGATCACAGGATCGAGTTTATTTTGTCGGGCCAATTCTGTCAGATCGCGACCGAAACTGTCCAAAGCCGGCGTTTTGCTTTTTCCCGATTTTCCCGATCCCGCGCCGACTCCTCCAGCGGCAGCACCCGCCCCAGCCCGTTCGGCGGTCCCTCCACCTTCACTACCTTCCAACCCGTGTCCGAGAAGGTTGAGAACCTCTTCTCGGACGTCTTCAAGCTTCAACCCCAGATTCAACAGGACTTGAGCGGCGACACCTTCCTGTTCGCGGATCAGACCCAGCAACAGGTGTTCTGTACCGACGTAGTTGTGATTCAGATTACGCGCTTCCTCCATCGCATATTCGATGACTTTTTTGGCGCGCGGTGTTTGTGGTAGCTTGCCCATGGTGACCATATCGGGTCCGGACTGGACAATTTTTTCGACCTCGAGGCGAATCTTTCTGAGATCGACTTCGAGGTTTTTCAGCACATTGGCAGCAACTCCGGAACCCTCTTTGACGAGTCCCAACAGAACGTGCTCAGTCCCGATGTATTCGTGATTGAAACGCTGGGCTTCCTGATTGGCCAGTTGCATCACTTTGCGGGCGCGATCAGTGAATCGCTCGTACATGCCGAAGCCTCCGATTTGTTGAAAGTGGGTTACCCCACCAAGATCACGTCTCGTTCATTGTGCCGACTCTCGACCACCGAGTTTGTACCCTTCAACGCAAATCCAGAGATTCGTCTAGGATACGAATCGGGAACAAACGTGACGAGCCGGCAGGAACCCTAAAAACGTCCCCTAAAACTTCCGAATTCTAGTTGAGTGCGAAGACAAGGGCAAGGAGCCGACCTGCGCACAGGGACTGAAGTTACCTCGGTCACACATTATCTGTGACGCGGACGAGTCTCTGGTCAGCCTCTCTGTTGAAAACGTCTGGCCAAATTTTAGGCCACGGCAGATGCGTCAAAGACGTCGCGTGAAAATCCCGCCAGCGGCACAGCACGGACAGGGCCCCGATTCAATCTCTTTTTCGACCGGCGACTAACCTCTGGCCAGCTTCTTTAAGACTTCGACTCCGCGTTCCAGCGTCACTTGTTCCGCGGCAAAACTCATTCGAAAATGGGTGTCGCGTTTGCTGAACACTTGACCGGGAATGACCAGCAAGTGGTTCTCAATCGCCTTAGCAACGAATTCTGTTCCGGTGCCATGAGGCGTCTTGATAAAGAGATAGAACGCTCCGCCACTCCCGCGAATATCATACAGACCAGCCAACTCACTTTGCAGATAACGATATTTCAGCGCGTAGTCCGCCACTCGGTCCGCGACATCGTATTCCAGAGCTGCCAATCCGGCCCATTGAACCGGCTGAGGGGCACAAACAAAGGTAAACTGCTGTAGTTTGATCATCTGCTGTATGACATCGGCCGGCCCGTGGGCAAAGCCCAATCTCAGTCCGGTCATCGAATGCGACTTGCTGAAACCATCGATCACCAATGTGCGATCATTCCAGACTGCCGGGCTGACGAATGGGCGATCATAACAAAACACGCGATAGATCTCGTCACTGATGAGGCAAATGTTTTTTTCTTGGGCTAACTCGGCCAAACCTTTCATCTCGGATTCGGTCGCAATGGACCCGGTAGGATTGCAGGGGCTATTACAGAGGATGGCCTTGGTCCGCGGCGTGATCGCGTCACGGACCTGATTCAGATCGATCGCAAAATCGGGATAGGTGTCGATCTGCACGCAGGTGCCGCCGGCGAGCGTCACCAAATGCTGATACATCACGAACCAAGGATCGAAGGCTATCACCTCGTCACCGGGGTTGACCAGCACAGAGAGAGCCAGCATCAACCCACCACTCGTCCCGCTCGTGACAAATGCTTGACGATCGGCATGCCCCAGTTCCAAGTCGACTCGCCTCTGGAACGCCTCACACAGGGGCGTGATTCCCTGTGTCGAGCTGTAGATATTTTTTCCGCTCATGACCGCATCACACAAGGCGCGTTTGATCGGTTCGGGAGTGTCAAAGTGCGGCTGCCCAATCGCCAAATTGATCGGGTTCTTCATCTTGGCAGCAAGATCGAAGGCCTTGCGAATTCCAGAAGCATCAATCCGGTGCATCCGGTCGGAAATCCAGTTATTGGGCATGGTGACGCAGGTCGAAGAGGGAATCGGTATCGTTTCAAGGCCGGTCGATGGCTAGACCTGATTCTGGTGGATGCCAGCAATTTTTGGAAGAGACTCGCGGGCCTCAATGGTCGGCCGAGTGACTTCATCGATCCGCGATTGGGCACGGACTTCCCCGTTCCTCGGGAGGACGACCGATCGAGATCTGTCGACAACATTCCGTCGGCCAGCTAAAAGTAGCTCCGGCCCTCATTTCCTGCACTCCGTAATCGAAACTTCGTCGTAATCGAAACTTCGTCATGAAATACGCCTTGATCATTCCCGATGGAGTTGCCGACGAACCGCAAGAATCACTGGGGAGCCGAACACCACTACAAGCCGCTCGCATTCCTTACATGGACGAGATTGCGAAATGGGGTCTCGTAGGTCGTGTCGATCATATCCCCGCCTCAATGCCCTCTGGCAGCGATGTGGGGACGATGAGCCTTTTCGGATACGATCCGCTGAAATACCACACCGGTCGAGCGCCGCTGGAGGCGGCAGCGCAGGGAATTGAACTCGGGCCGTTGGATTGGTGCATCCGCTGCAATCTGGTGACGATCACCGCAGGCCGAATGACCAGTTTCACCGCCGAACAGATTCCCAACGAATTGGGCCGAACACTCATCGAATCTTTGCAACGCAATCACTGTGGCGACGATCACTGGAAATTTCATACCGGGGTCAGCTATCGCAATCTGCTCGTTTATCGCGGACGCCAGCGGCCTGCGCCATTTGGCACAACAACACAAACGACTCCTCCGCACGATATTACCGATCAGTTGATTCAGCCGCATTTGCCCCGCGGTCCGGGCAGCGATCTGTTATGCGAGATCATGAACCAGAGTGGCGCGCTCTTTGCCGCCTGCTCGGCAAATCAGGCTCGAGCGGCCACCGGGGTTCACACCGCCACTCAATGCTGGCTCTGGGGGCAAGGGCAGTGTCCAGCGTTGCCATCGTTTCAAGAGCGATTTCACAAGAGAGGTGCCGTGATTACCGCCGTCGATCTCCTGCGCGGCCTCGGCCGGTTGCTCGGCTGGTCCGTGATCGAAGTGGATGGGGCAACGGGATATCTCGACACGAACTATGCGGCCAAAGGACGGGCGGCCATCAAAGCCCTGCAGGATAATGTGGCCGATCTGATCGTGGTTCATGTCGAGGCCACGGATGAAGCCTCTCACGAGGGACGAGCCGACGAAAAAGTGAAAGCTCTGGAACAGATCGATGAGCACATCGTCGGCCCATTGCATCAGTACCTGAAGTCACAGGACGATTATCGGATCCTCGTTTGCCCCGATCACCCGACGTTTCTGCGCACGAAAACCCACAGCCACGGATACGTTCCCTTCGCCCTCTGCGGAAGCGGGGTGACCAGAGACCAAGGACTGGCCTACGATGAACCGACTGCGGCGGCTTCGCCACTCGGACTGGACCGCGGGTGGGAACTCATGCCGCTGCTCTTTCAACAGACTGTGTGAGAATCTGTTGGCGGCCATGTCGCTTCGTTTTCCAGGACCCCCGTGCATCACACGGAACCACTTCGGCAAGATCCGACATCTCAGATCGACTATCGCATGATGCCCCCCGCCCTCGACTGTCGGCGTTGTCGATAATGGAGCGTTGATACCGCATACCAATTCACCAAAGGGTTAGGGCGGGGAGTCCCCGCCGCACTAGAAATCACGCCCGCTAAATTACGCAAACAAGCCTGATACGGATTTTGCTTTGACCAGTTCCCGTGGTTGGTTTAGGTGATTGTAGACGATGGTCTCGGGATCGATACCAAAGGCATGGTACACCGTCGCCAGCAATTCGATGGGGTGCACCGGGGTTTCTAAGGGGCTGGACGCCGTCTTGTCCGACTTGCCGTAAATGTGACCACGTTTCATTCCCGCTCCGGCGATCACGCCGGTATAGCAGTACGGCCAGTGATCACGACCGTCGGAACTGTTGCTGTTGCCGGACGTGCTCACTCCGCGGTTCGGACTGCGGCCGAATTCGCCCAGACACAAGACCAGCGTCTCATCGAGCATCCCTCGTTCATCCAAATCGTTGATGAAGGCCGACAAGCCAACATCGAGCATCGGTCCGGATTGCTTCTTCATCCGTTCCGGCAGGTTGACATGATGATCCCACGAATGATTGTCGCTGTTGGCCACTTTTGGCCAGACGACTTCCACGACGCGTGTCCCCGCTTCGATCAACCGCCGCGCCAGCAGCAGGCTCTGTCCGAACGTATTTAGTCCGTATCGCGCACGCTGTTCCCCAGATTCCGCTTCCAGATTGAAGGCCTCGCGAGCACGGCCAGAAACGATCAACTTCAGGGCTTGGTCGTAATAGCTGTCAAGGTTGTAGTCTCGGACTGCCGCATCGACGTCTTTCATTCCGGCATTGATCGAATCACGCAGACGGGATCGACGGTCAAGACGAACCGAAAAAACCTCGGGACGCAACTTGAGGTCGTCGATCTTAATCCGATCCATCTTGTTCATATCCATGTCGTCGCCCTCCGGATAAAGCGTGTACGGATCGAACGCCTTGCCCAGAAACCCCGCAGTTCCACCCTTGCCAACCACGTTGCTTTCTTGCAGAGGTCGCGGCAGCATGACGAATGGCAGCATTGGCTCCGTCGTGGGCTTCAGCCGGATGATGTTGGAGCCGAAGTTCGGGAAGTCCTTTGGGCTCGGAGGCTCAAGTTGGCCCGAGGCACTGACCTTATCTGTCGTGTAACCGGTCATCATTTGATAGATCGCGGCCGTGTGGTTGAACAACCCGTTGGGCGTGTATCCGATCGAACGAATCATCGTCAACTTGTCGTTGATTTTCGCCAGATTGGGGAGAATTTCGGTGAAGTGCACTCCCGGGACTTTGGTTTCAATTGGTTGAAAAATGCTCTTCACATTGTCGGGTGCCTCTGGTTTGGGATCCCAGAGGTCCAGATGCGATGGTCCTCCCTGCAGATACACCAGAACCACGCTTTTTGCTCGGCCCCAACCCGGCCCACCGGAGATCCCCGCATCCTCCGCGCGCGCCTTCATCTGCAGCATGGAACCAAGCGTCACACCCAAAATGCCGCTGCTACCAACACGGAGCAAACGCCGCCGAGACATCCCCAGTTGCTGGTCACACAAGTCTTTCCCAAACTCACCCATGACGGACAGCATTGACAATCTCCCTGTGATGGACCTAGCACAAAAGCCACGAATTCTGGAATACAACGACGCGCGCTTGCGGGTTTGCCCCACGCGATCGTCTCGGACATCATCGATTAAACAAAAACGCCGGGGTATTGATCATGGCCCAAGCCACGTCTTGTGCCGCAGTCAGGCGTTTGTTGCTGAGTTGCTGTTGACTGGCGACCAAGTCCCGTCGGAGTTGTTCCAACAGAACATCCGGCATGACGGGGAGGCTTACCAAATCCATTTTTTTCTGCAAGGAGATCACTCCCGGATCGATCGGAATCGGAAGGAAGGCCACCGCAACGGCGGCCTTCAATTTTTTCAATTCTGGATCAATCGCTCTGACCAACGTTCCAAGAAGCGTCCGTTGGTTTTCCGTTCGTTCCGAAGTCGGAATTTGCAGGATCGCCTGCAATTCGTCGGATAAGCTCAGTCCCACATCGGTTTTTTCTATGGCGACCGAGATGCGAAACCGACCGGGAATATGATCGGGATGGCTGAAGTTATGGTGCATCAGGATTTGAATCTGCTGCCCGGATTCCAATTGAAGTGGCGATTTTGTCTCAATCGTTGCCCAGTGTGTGACGCCCATCGCTGGCCCGATGGCCCAACCGTCGCCGCTATCGCCCACCTGACCATTGAAGGCTTTCAAAATTTCGAAATTACTCTGACTATAGCTGGCCAGCGGTTTGTGGAGTTCAACGCGTGTGGTCTGATTCGGATCGGCGATCGAAGCCGCGTAAACTTCCAATTCACTAAGCACAAAATTACCGTCGGCCGCGCGACCCGGACCTCCGTTGGGGAGGCTTGAATCGGCGATTGTTTCCAGTCGAAAGGCGGTGATGTTTTTAAGATTTGTGGGAAGCATCAGTTTCAGGATCACCTGACGAGCCCCCTTGGCATCCGCGATCACGGAGCGATCGGCCTCCACTCGAAGCGTGGTTTCCTTCGTGCCGCTGACCGAGATCGGCAGCAACGGAATCCATTCGACCCCGTTCAGCGGATGTTGCTTCTCGAACTCTTGTAGCGTTTCGGCGAAACGTTCCTCGTACTTTTCGGCGTCGGCATTTTTGGCCGCGATGGTGTCGAGGCGTTGCTGTTCGAGTTCCGCGATGCGTGGGGCGATTTGTCGGCCATACTCCGCGATTTCCGCCTGCGTTCGCGCGATCGCTTCTTCCCGTTTCTTTTCAAGCACGGGGACCAGCAAGGCCGCGTCGGTTTCTCGCTGCGTCAGCTGATCTGCAAGTTTTTGGTGGTCGTCGTCCATCGCTGTGAGAGCATCCGCAAAGGCTTTGTACTCCGATTCCGTCGCCAAGCGATTCAAAACTCGCAGCGTCAACTCATCGATCAATGGCTTGTCGTCCGGTTGAGTGGCAACCAGTTTCGCCAGTGCATTGTCCGGATCCGACAACGCCTCGGCGACCGTCGGACCGTTGATCAAAGCCATGATCGGGCCGAGTTGCAGGCCGGCTGACCGTTCACATTCGCAAGCGCTTTCACGAACCGGGCGGCCGAATGTCGTCAAAAATCCGCTTGGTAGTTCGATACCGGAATCGGGCAGCGCGGCGGCACGCATTCCCAGAGGAACGCCTGGAATTTTCGAAACGGAGCCGACCACTCGGTACACCGTATCGTACAGGACTTCGGCCGGGAGACGGCGCGGAATCGCGTGCGAGTAATTGATCCGGTCATCGACGTTGAACGTGTTCGGCTGGAACGACAATTGATATGTCCGCGATTTGCAAATCCGCGTGATCATCTGCCGTACGTCAAAGTTGCTGGCAAGAAACTCACGGGTCAGTTCGTCAAGCAATTCGGGATTCGTCGGCGGATTGCCGGCGCGAATGTCATCGATCGGTTCAACAATGCCGACGCCGAACAGATAACCCCACAACCGATTGACATAACTCTTGGCAAAGTAGGGATTGTCGCGTGCGGTCAGCCAGTCGGCGAATTCCAGTCGGCGCGGTTTCGCCGATGAGGCATCGGCAACCGGCAGGACGTGTGTCCCCTGGCTCGTCAATGGATATGGAAACTTTGGCGGCGTGGCCTGCGCTGTTCGTTCGTGCAAAACTTCCCCCACATGGCGATCAACAACGCTCTCGTAAAGCGGCTTCGACCCCTCGACGTCCGTTCCACCAATCTTGCGATCGCCGCTGACGGGATCACGGTCGAGTCCAATCTGTGCGAAAAAGGCCGCCGTTTCGTAGTACTGGTCCTGAGTCCAGCGTTCAAACGGATGATCGTGGCACTTATTGCAGTTGAAGCGGATCGCGAGAAACAAGTGCGTCGTATTTTCCATTGTGGCCGTTGGCTCTCGCAGAATTTTGTAATACGCGGCCTGAGGCACTTCACGATTCGAGCCCGTCGCCGTGATCACCTTCCTCGCAAACTGGTCATAGGGCGTGTTGGCTTTGATTTCGTCGCGAATCCATTGGCGGAACGCGGTCGCACCCTCGCGATCCAAGAACTTGCCGTTGACCTGTAACAGGTCGGCCCACTTGTTCGACCAGTATTCCACGTAGTCGTCTGAGCCAACCAACGTGTCGATCAACGCGTCTCGTTTGATCTGTGTCTCGCGCGTGTCCGCCATGAACGCCTTCACGTCGTCCGACGTCGGCGGCAGGCCGGTCAGGTCGAGTTGCACGCGGCGCAGGAACTCGTCATCCGAGCAGAGCGGACTGGGTTGAATCTTCATTCGCTGCCATTTGGCGGCAACCAACTGATCGATTGTGTTGTTCCGCGGTGGTTCTGTCCAGACGAAGCCACTGCGGTCACCCATCACAGTCAGCGTCGTTGCCGCATAGGAACCTTCGTAACGGACAAGCATCGGCGCCTCACCCCGTCGCAGTGATTTCAGCAATCCGCCCCGTTCGGAGGTGGCGACTTCGGTATTGCCGCTTTCCACGAACGCTTCGCAAGTGACATCGCGCACACGGCCGTCGGAGTACGTCGCCAAGACACGCAGTTGCTGCTTGGCACCGATCAACTGCACGACCGGATTTTGTGGAACAACGTCAATCTTTGTAACGCGTGGCGAACTGAGATCCAGCTTCACACCATCGGCAACCCAACGACGAATCACCTCGTAATACGGTTCGCCGGCTTGCAGGACTTGCCCGCCAAGATGCGGAACGGCGGCTGTCGTCTTCAGGAGCATCAAGCTGTCGTCCGGAGACGAAAGGTTCACGCGGCGCGACGACAAATCGTCGGTCAAGGCGCGGACATCGTAAATCGGATCATAACCACGAAGCGACAGTTTGAAGCCGTTCTTTCCCTTGACGGAACCGTGACACGTCCCCGCATTACAGCCCACTCGAGAGAGCAGGGGGTTCACATCACGAATAAAATCCGGATGAAACTCCGCCGCGACACCGTCGACTTCGACCGGGATCGTCCGCGTTTGATCGCCGAGCGTCACCACCAACGATGTCGTGCCGTCTGCGACCGCTCGAACAATCCCGCCTGGCGAAATGGTCACAGACGCGACAACCGCTTGCGTCTGAGCGATTCGCGTCGCATCGACGCGATCGCCGCCAGTCAACTTCGCCGTGATCAGTAACTGCACGTAATCGAAGGGGCTGGTGAGCCTGATCCTTTCGGGAATCACTTCCAGCCCGACGACCTGCGCACCGCTCGGCAGCGATTCGGCTTCGGTTTGGTCCACCGTCGGCTGCCCGTTCGTGGCCAGTGGACGGACCAGAGTTCGGCTTGTCTGCCGGAGGGGAGCGGGCGAAAACTCTTTCGTCAGCTGACCGTTATTCGCATCGATTAAGCGCACGATGCCATCCGATCCGGCCGCAGCGACGATGTTTCCGTCAGGCCGAAATGCGACGGCATAAACATTGGCGTTGACTTCGACTTTCGCCTCCGTCAACACCGCGGTCTTGAAGTAATTTTCGATCGCGTCTTTCTCGGCGGAACTCCGTTCGGTGAACGGCTGGGCGAGCATCAGCCCGACGTTCTCCGGCAGCTGAGCCGGATCGAAGCGGAGGATCAGTACTTGGCCGGTCCCGTCGAGAGCACTCGACGCCGCGAAACGGAACCCGTCTGGACTCGTCGCGACACCGAAAATGCGGCCGCGCATCGCCGGAAATTCACGCAGCTTGTTGTCGTCGTCGCCAATTTTCCGGGCGGTCTTGCGGTACAGCCGATAAATCTTCAGCACGCCGTCCGATCCACCGACAACAATCTCATCGCGATTCGGCAACACGGCCACAGCTTGAATCCCACCTTTCAAGGCCCCGGGCGTGATCGACGTGATGTTGTCGATAAACCGTTGTGTGCTGACTTCCGTCAGCTTGGCTGTCATGTCCCGACTGACCGATGTCACGTGCGAGTTGTCGGGTGAGAAGCCTGTGTCGAGCACCCAATCGGTATGCGCCCCGTTTTGCAAAACCTGCAGACCGGTCGTTGTGTCGATCGCTCGGACCACATTGTCCGTGCCGCCGAACGCAATCCGTTTGCCGTCGGATGACCAGCTGCCGCCATAAACCGTGTCGAACGTCACCGTCACCGACAGTGTCAACGTTTGGGAGGCGACATCCCAAATCTGAATCTCACCCATCCTGCCTGGCAAACCGCCGGTCACGGCCAACTGCGTTCCATCGGGGGAGAACCGCACCGACTCGATCCGTTCCGAAAGCCCGATCAGTCGCCCGATCAACTCGCCTGTTTCCGCCTTGGCCAGCAACACCTCATGAAATCCGCTGATTGCCAGCGTCTGTCCGTCTGCAGAAAAATCAAGCGATGTAATCACGGGCGGTCGCGCATATTCCGGAGGATGCGCTGCATCGTAACGCGGCTTCGCCCCAGCCGGGGTATCGTCACTGGCCCCCTGCGTAATCCAAGTCCGGATTAGTTCGATCTCGGTTGGGCTGAGTGGTGTTTTGCCCTTCGGCATCTGCGCCTGGCCGTTTGTGGGCGTAATGAGTTGCAGCAGATGACTCGCCGCAGGGTTCCCGGGCGTCACGGCTACCGACCCCGACTCACCCCCTTGGATCAAGCGATCAAACACGGTCATCACATACTGTCCGCCAGCCTTGGACGGTTGATGACAGCCTTGACAATGCGTCTGAAAAATGAGCCGCACTTGCTTATCAAAGCTGATCGAGTCTTTCACCGGATCAGCCGCGAAAGCCAGCGTCGATCGGATTGCGAAAAAACTAATTGACGAAAAAATGACATAACAACGCCAACGTTGCATCGTTCAACCTCGTGTGATTTCTTAAGATATCCCCAACAGACAGCCGGACCAGCGGTTCTTGACCATTCGGGAATCGATTTCCATTCGGTAGGCTATTTTCGTAGAAGACACATTTGCAGGAGAGAAACGATAACACACCCGACAGACCAAAAAAACTTATTCCAGAACCATTCTTGCGAGATTTCTTCGAGAATCGTGTCCATCGAACGGACCACACGCCGGCTTTTGCCGAAAAAAATCGATTCGGGGTTCTGACCAGCGGAGGGACAAACATCAGTCGCACAACAGCGTACAAAATCCCCTCGACATCTCCGATTCGGCTCGTCGCGCGACATCGGCTCGTCGCGCGACAACAGTCCCTTTGGCCCGCACGTCAGAACCGCAGCCACAAACGTACGATCTGTGCCGTGACTCCTCCGACGATCTCCATACCCGTCTGGGCGAAGGACCGCGTTCTTCGCCATCGTTGTCTGCGGATCCCCCGACACCAGACTCTCTGCCGCTGCAACTTCCGTGATCGCAATCAGAGCAGGGTGGAGCTTGGGCGACAATCGGATTCGGGGTCATGTGCAACGCCGGTCACCGTGGGACAACCGTCCGCTGAAATTGAATATTACGGTGTTGGATAATACAGTCATTCTTCCACGAGTTCGGAATGGATCGAGGCCACAAAAACACGAGACTCGCGGCGATGACTGTTCGCCGTTGAGGATTGGCAAAAGATCCCGTGGAGCAGAGTTTATCGTTTGGCGTTAAAAGATCGATTCGTGAAAGATTCCATTGCATGAAATCACTCCGCGTAGCCACTTGTCAGTTTTCGGTTGAGGGGCAGATTGAGCACAACCGTCGCTGGGTCTTGAAGCAGATTGCCGAGGCCGCGGCACAACGGGCGGATGTCGTCCACTTCTCGGAGTGTGCGTTATCAGGTTACGCCGGTGTCGATCTCCCCGGGATTGCCGAACTGGATTGGGATCGCCTCGTCGCCGCCACGCACGACGTGATGGCGGCGGCGAAGGCACATCGAGTCTGGGTTCTACTGGGCTCGACACACCGGCTCGATGACAAACACAAGCCGCACAACTGCGTGTACCTCATCTCGCCGAAGGGGCAGATCGTGGAACGCTATGACAAACGTTTCTGCACCGGATCGGCGGGTAAAAAACCAACATTCGATCTGTGCCATTATTCGCCGGGCGACCGCTACGTCACATTTCAGGTGAAGGGTCTGACCTGCGGAGTCGGCATCTGTTTCGATTACCGCTTTCCGGAGTTATATCGTGGCTACAAGCAACTCGGTGTCGAGGTGCTGTTTCAGTCGTTTCATAACGCCAGGCAATCCGTCGCTGCTGATCCCGCGTACAATATCTGGAAGAGCATCGTTCCGGCGACGATGCAATGCCGTGCAGCCGAGAATCACTTCTGGGTCAGCGCAAACAACAGCACGGCCCGCCCCTCCTGCTGGGGCAGTTTTGCTGTCCGGCCCGACGGCTTGATCACCGGCCGGCTGCCGACGCATCGCCCCGGAATCCTCGTCACCGAAATGAAACTCGACCCGACATACTTCGATGGCCCGTCCCTCTGGCGGCCTCAGGCCATGACAGGCCAGCTCCACAGCGGCCAAGTGATCGATCATCCCCGCTCACGCGACGTGACCGCTCTCTAAGCAGAACTCCTATCACATCGCACCCTCGTTTTCGTGTTGTCACCGTCTTCTCTGAGACAAGACGACCCGCGTCTCTGACGCGGGTCGTCAGCGGGCCTCCAAATCAGGGCTGTCTCGACCCCTTCCCACGTCATCGAGTGCGGCTGCAGACTCGATTGAAATTTGAGTTCGCCGACTGAATAGTCTGGAGATTTTTCAATCTCACTTTCTGCTCCTTTGGTTCACTCCCGCCGCGTCTCAGGCGGACACACAGGCCGATTCGAAACTCACTCGGCGAGAACGAGATGCAGAAAAACCGATTGACACTGGCTGCGGCATTGGTTGTGTTTGGGGTCGCATTTACCGCGACAAAAGCGTGGAACGCGTCGCGGCAGGATCTGGGGACGAGTTGTCTGTCTGGGTCCGCAGCGCCGGTCGAGAGGGCGATGCGCGATCTAATTCCGGCCGTGGCCTCGACGGACGGAATGGTCTGGATTGCCGGTGACAAGTTCACGATGGGAACCGATTCGGAACTGGGATGGCCCGACGAGAAACCCGCGCACGTCGTGCGTGTCAAAGGCTTTTGGATCGACCCGACCGAAGTCACGAACACGCAGTTCCGCCAGTTTATCGCGGCATCGAGATACGTCACCACGGCCGAACAGGTTCCCGACGTCACGGAGATTATGAAGCAGTTGCCTCCGGGGACTCCGCCGCCTCAAGGAA